>Ga0209188_1000097_pt1 | contig 101698 bp, 93 predicted proteins | sample C_130625_EF_Meta_FD_187307 | JGI IMG/M metagenome (GOLD analysis project Ga0209188, IMG submission 187307) | Freshwater microbial communities from Lake Croche, Canada to study carbon cycling - C_130625_EF_MetaG (SPAdes) (version 2) | ecosystem: Environmental > Aquatic > Freshwater > Lake...
ATTGAATCGTAAAAAATCAATTAGTTCACAAGCTGCATCAATTTCAGCTTGAAATGCATTTTTACTTTGACAAAGCATGGTAGCTGCATTCATTTCATACCTGTATTTTGTTGCCAATAAATCAGCAGCTTTTAAAAAGATATGCGCCCTAGTTTCCCAATGCATGTTTGACCAATTTTCACGAACTCTTAAAGCGGTATTGATTGCTTGTGTTACATGTAACTTTGTGCCAACGTGAAAGTGACCAATTGTATGGTTAATTTCGTGCGGTGGATGTATGGCAACTTTTTTTCCAGTACGAACGGATTTACCATTGATGTACATTGGAATATCAATTGTTTTTTTCTTCAAATTAGACAAAGCCTGCTTTAATTTTAATTTTTCAGGAGAACCTGGGCCATAATTTAAAACGGGTTCGTTGATAGGAGTAGGATAATTAAAATTTCCAAATTGCATAATAATAAAATTGTTTTACAAAAATAAGTAATTAATTGTAAGGCTTTTAAAATTCAATTTATGATACCTAGTTTCCTTTAAATTTGCACCATAAATATGAGCCATGTTGCATTTTCTTGTTGATAATGAATATAGAGAAAATTTTTATCCATTTAGCTTAACAAGGTCAATTGTTGAAGTAAGATTAGGCATTTTTAGTATAATAGAAAGGTGGGAAAACTATCTTGGAAATAAAGTGGGCATCTATACAGTTCCTTATTTGCAAAATTTGTATCCCGAATTAGAGGTGATTGACAAATCAGATACCATTCTATTTATAAATGCAACATGTATACCTTCTAAAGCACTCATTTTAGAGCTTAATAACTTAAAAAGGAGTGAAAAATTAATCACATCTACTGGAGAATGGATCGCAACCTTAACTGATTTTGCTACTTTTCAGAATCCTGCTGTTAATCATTTGAATACCCATATTTTTAACGAAGTTGATTTTTTTTCGAATGCAATTGACTTACTTACAAAACATGCCACCATCATCCAATCCGATTTTTTAATTTGTACCAAAGATCGTTTTTCACAACATGTCGATTCATCCAATAATCTCATTTGCCCTGAAAACATTTTCATTGAAGATGGAGCGACAATTTCATGTACAAATTTAAATGCAAGTGAAGGGCCAATATACATTGGAAAAGAAGCAGTTATCATGGAAGGTGTTAGTATTAGGGGGCCGTTTGTATTAGGCCATAAAGGGGTTGTTAAAATGAATACAAGTATTTATGGCCCATCATCAGTAGGGCCTTTTTGTTTGATGGGAGGGGAAGTAAAAAATTCAATTATTATGGGGTATTCAAACAAAGGGCATGAGGGATATTTAGGGGATAGTATCATAGGATATTGGTGTAACCTTGGTGCTGGCACTTGTAATAGTAATATTAAAAATACAGCAGGTCCCATTCAAATGTGGAATGAAGGGAAACAAATTTGGGAGACCATTGGTCAAAAAATGGGTATGTTGGTAGGTGATTATACGAGGTTTGCTATTCATTCAAGCATCAATACCGGTTCGTATATAGGTGTTTGTGCTAATATTTTCGGCAATGGATTACTTCCAAAAAATATACCCAATTTTACTTGGGGTATTAAACCAGGATATAGATTTGAAGAAATATTTGAAGACATTAATAACTGGAAAAAATTAAAAGGAATCATTATTTCAGAAGAAGAAAAAAAAGTATTAACCTATCTACACAAACAATCTGTGTAAAGCTATTTTATTCAACCTTAAGAACAATTTTTAATTACCTTTGCAAGGCATAAAAGAACCTATTTAATATAGTATATTTTTAAAATATGAGAAAACAAATAGCTGCAGCCAATTGGAAAATGAACTTAAGCTTAGACGAGGCTAAAACACTTTTAGATCAATTATTAGCAACAGCACATAATTTAACTGACCATCAGGAAGCAATTTTTGCTGTTCCATCAATATATATCCCACTTGCAACTCAAAAACTTGCTGATAAACAAAATGTATTTGTGGCTGCTCAAAACTGTCATTCAAAATCAAATGGTGCTTATACTGGCGAAATTTCTGCGCCAATGTTTGCTTCTGTTGGTGTAAAACATATTGTATTAGGACATTCAGAGCGTCGTGAATTTTTTAATGAATCAGATGCTTTTTTAGCAGAAAAAACAGATGCCGTTTTAGCTGCTGGAAGTACTCCCATATTTTGTTGTGGGGAACCATTAGCCATTCGTGAAGCAGGCACCCAAAATAGTTTTGTTGAGAAACAATTAATAAATTCTTTGTTTCATTTATCTGCTGATCAAATTGTAAAAGTAGTCATTGCCTATGAACCCATTTGGGCAATTGGAACGGGTAAAACAGCATCAAATGAACAAGCCCAAGAAATTCATGCCTATATAAGATCCCTTTTTGCTACGAAATATGGACAACAAATTGCTGATCAAATTTCCATTTTATATGGAGGAAGTGTAAAAGCAACAAATGCTAAAGAAATATTCTCTCAGCCCGATGTGGATGGCGGTTTAGTTGGTGGGTCATCTTTAATAGCGAGCGAATTTGTTGCCATAATGAATGCACTTAAATAGTATTTAAAAGACTAGTTTCACTACATGAAGAACATAAGAAATTTTTGTATCATCGCCCATATTGATCATGGTAAATCTACCTTGGCGGATCGTTTATTAGAACATACTAAAACGATCACTGAGCGTGAGATGATGAACCAGGTATTGGATGATATGGACTTAGAGCGTGAGAAAGGCATTACGATTAAGAGTCATGCGATTCAAATTAATTATATTCACAAAGGTGAAACCTATACTTTAAATTTAATTGATACGCCTGGTCACGTTGACTTTAGTTATGAAGTAAGCCGTGCACTTGCAGCTTGTGAAGGAGCATTATTATTAGTGGATGCTTCACAAGGTATTCAGGCGCAAACTATTTCAAATCTATATTTAGCACTTGACAATAATTTAGAGATCATTCCGGTAATTAATAAAATTGATATGGATGGTGCTAAAATTCCTGAAGTAACCGATCAGATTATTGATTTAATTGGATGTAAGCAAGAAGATATATTATTAGCCAGTGGAAGATCCGGTATTGGCATTGAAGAAATATTACAGGCTGTTTGTGAGCGTATCCCAGCACCAGTGGGTGATCCTGAAGCCCCTTTACAAGCTTTGATATTTGATAGTGTATTTAATAGTTTTAGAGGCATTATTGTTTACTATCGAATCATGAACGGCGTATTAAGAAAAAATGATAAAATACAATTTGTAGCTTCTGGTAAAGATTATATTGCAGATGAGGTAGGTGTTTTAAAATTAGCAATGACCCCAAAGGCCGAAGTAAGAGCAGGGGATGTGGGTTATATCATTACAGGTATTAAAAATGCAAAAGAAGTAAAAGTAGGAGATACCATTACACTTGCCAATAATCCTGGTGAAATGATCAATGGATTTGAGGAAGTGAAACCAATGGTATTTGCTGGTATTTATCCAGTAAATACCGATGAATTTGAGGAGTTAAGAGACTGTATGGATAAATTACAATTAAATGATGCTTCCTTAACTTTTGAATTAGAAACCTCCCAAGCATTGGGCTTTGGATTCCGTTGTGGATTCCTTGGTTTATTGCATATGGAAATTATTCAAGAACGTTTAGAGCGTGAGTTTAACCAAACGGTAATTACGACGGTTCCTAACGTAAGTTTTATAGCCTATACTACCCGTAAGGAAAAGATCATCGTTAACAATCCTACAGAAATGCCTGATCCTGTTAAAATTGATCGAATTGAAGAGCCATTTATTAGAGCGCAAATTATTACCACGCCAGATTATATTGGTAACATTATCACTTTATGCTTAGGAAAACGTGGAATGTTAATCAATCAAAGTTATTTAACACCAACACGTGTGGAGTTGATTTTTGAAATGCCATTGACTGAGATTGTATTTGACTTTTATGATAAATTAAAGAGCGGAACAAGAGGCTATGCATCTTTTGATTATACGCAAATTGGATTTAGAGAAGCAGATATTGTGAAGATGGATATTTTATTGAACGGAGAGAAAGTAGATGCATTGAGTGCATTAATTCATAGAGGAAAATCAGCTGAATTTGGACGCAAACTTTGTGAAAAATTAAAGGAATTATTAACCAAGCAACAATTCCAAATTGCCATTCAGGCAGCGATTGGAGCTAAAGTTGTTGCGCGTGAAAATATATCTGCGATGCGTAAGGATGTTACCGCTAAATGTTATGGTGGTGATATTAGCAGAAAACGAAAACTATTGGAGAAACAAAAAGAAGGTAAAAAACGAATGAGACAAATTGGAAATGTTGAAATTCCTCAAGAAGCTTTCTTAGCAGTTTTAAAACTAGACTAGCATTCATATTAGTTGATATAAGTTCCAACGAAAACTATTTTGTTGGCATCACCCATTTACCATCATACCATATAAAGTACACTTCGTTTCCACTTGGAACAAGTGTACTTTTGTCTTTTAGATCATTGCTGATACTGGTTAATTCGGATAATGCAATTCTTTGATTTTCTTTATCGTAACGAATATAGCCATTGCTGCCTTTTTTGTAGCTGTATACAAACCTTTCAACAGGTGCATTTGGATAAGTATCATCTTTTGGATAAAAGAAGAAATTGCCTCCTAAAATAGGTTCCTTATTTTCAAAATGCATCACTTCTATAATCTTTTTTGAAATAGAAGAATTGTATTCGTCAAATCCCAATAGTGTATAATAACGAATACCGTTAAACGTATTTAAAATGATATCATAATAAATAGCACCCATCCAGTTTTTTCTGTTCATCCATTCATGCTCAGGTTCCTCAAATAAATCTGATTTGTCGAAGAAAGGCAATAGTTTCAAGCTACCATCATCCGTTTTTAATTGAATAGCAGCTCTTTGTTTGTAAATACCATCCCCTAGATCTAATTGCCAACTGAAAATTTTAAATGCACTATCAGGAGCTATTAAATGTTTAACAGCCAACAAAGAGTCAAACTTGTATTCAAAAGAGTTAGGCTGTTTTAAATTTTGTACCAATTGAACGGTGAATAAACTATCGGCCTGGTACCTGTCAATGTCAGTTGAGTCTTCTTGGATGTGAGCAGCTATTTTTTGCAACTGTACACCGGTACTATCAATTGTGTTTTGTGCTTTACAAAATAGTATCGAAAAAATAAAGAGGGGTGTTAAAACTAAACCTTTAAGCATGTTTAAATTTAATACATGTTCTTAAACAATTGCATTTGCAAAAGTTAATAAATTATCAAAACGATAATCAATAGTGGTATCTGGGAAAGGGGTCTGAGGGTGTGTGGTTGCTAAGAATACGGTATGTAAACCAGCGTTTCGACCAAAATGCATATCACTTGGACGATTGCCTACCATAATGGATTTATGGAAATCAATAGTTGGGAATTGTTCTTTAGCTTGTAATGCCATGCCAGGTTGTGGTTTTCTATTGGGTGAGTCATTCTCCAAATCAGGACAATAAAATATATGATCAATTCTGCCACCCACTTCTTTGATTTTATCAACCATGTTTTGATGTATGAAACCTAAATCCTCATGGGTCATTAAGCCTTTACCAATTCCTTTTTGGTTGGTTGCAATTACAATGGTTTTAAATTTACGCGCTAAAATGGGCAACGCTAACAAACTTTCTTTATAAAATGAAAACTCATTCCAATTTCTGATATAATCTTCATTTTTTTCTACATTAATAACACCGTCTCTGTCTAAAAATAAAGTCCAATCTAAATTAATATCTGAAAGATTAAATGACATAGTGGAATTTGTATTTTGTTAAATTGAAAATTGACTTAATAAAATTGACTATTGACCGAAAATATTTATTTCCACTAACTCGCAAATGATATGACCTACCAATATATGTGATTCTTGAATTCTTGGCGTCGTATTGGACGGAACATTAATTAAATAATCGCCTAGGTCTTTCATTTTTCCCCCTTTTTGACCGGTGAATCCAATGGTTGTTACCCCAATTGTTTTGGCCATTTCAAAAGCCTTGACAATATTTTCTGAGTTGCCAGAGGTACTTATGCCTACTAAAACATCACCTGGTTTTGCGAGCCCCTCTAATAACCTTGCATAAATTATATCATAACTATAATCGTTAGCAACAGCAGTTAAATAGGAACTATTGCAATGTAGCGCATCAGATGGTAAAGCCTTGCGATCTTTGTAAAATCGACCGGAAAATTCAGCTGCTAGATGTTGAGCATCTGCAGCGCTTCCTCCATTTCCTGCAAAATATACTGCATTTCCATTTTGAAAAGCTTTTGTAATGATATCTGTTACAATTGCAATTTGGTTTATCAAATTTTCATCTGCTAGCAATTGTTGTTTAACATCTATGGAAGCTTTTATAATATCAGAAATGTTTTGTAAAGGCATAAAATATTTTTATAATCGTTGATATAAAGTTAAAAATTGATCAGCCATTTGTTCCCAGCTATATTTTTTCTTTTCCTCTTTGATAAATGGTATATAATAAGATGCACCAGTTTTATATAAAATTACTATGCCTTGCGCAATAGCTTCTTCATTTGGTGCTACGACAACACCACATTTGTCATTAGGTACAGTATCGGCTAAAGCACCAACATTGGTTACCAACATAGGAATTTCAAAATGATAAGCCAATGGAGTGACACCACTTTGGGTTGCACTGCGATACGGTTGTATAATAAAATCAGCAGCACAAACATATTTTTTAACATCTATATCTGGTACAAATGCTGTATGTAAAATAACTTTATCTGCAATATCTAGTGCTTTAATTAAATCATAGTAAGGTTGAGCATCTTCGTAAAATTCTCCAACTATCATTAGTTTGATATCAGCATTTTTGATGATTTCAGTTGCCATTGCACGAAGCAAAATATCCAATCCTTTATAGGGACGTATAAATCCAAAAAACAAAATTATTTTATCAGCTTCATTGATACCGAGTGATTGACGTGCTTGTAATTTTGAGATAGGTGCTCCAAAATGAGCAAAAATAGGATGGGGTGAGTTTAAAATGGGCTTATGAGAGAAAGTCTTGACGTCCTTGGTTACTTTTTCACTCATTGTAATAAATCCGTCAATTGCTTTTGCAAAATAAGTTGTCAAAAAGTAATCTCCAATTCTTTTTTCATGAGGAACCATGTTGTCAATTAGGGCAATAACTTTAGTATGATGATTGCTTTTGATGATTCTACAAATTGTACCTAAACAGGGAGCAAGAAATGGAATCCAATAACGAACAATGATTAAATCAGGTTTTTCTCTTTTAATACGGAATCCTACCCATAACCAATTTAAGGGATTGATTGAATTGATGCTAACTTTAATATTGACATCCTGTGGGGAAGGTTCATTTGAGTATTGAGATGTTCCTGGGAATAAAAGGGAAGGGTATTGTAATGAGAATGTTTCTAACCTTGTATTTATTTTTTTTTGACAAAAAGTTTTGACGAGCTGTTCATCAAATGCAGCTAAACCACCTCTTAAAGGCCAACCAGGACCAATGATTACAATAGAATTTACCATCCTAATTTTTCGGATATTAGATAACTATTTCTGTCAGAAGCGTTTCTATTATGCAGTTCTGCAATAAAACCGGCTAAAAATAGTTGGACACCAACAATAATAGCTGTCAAAGCAATATAAAATGCTGGTTTGTTGGTTATACTAGATTCAGGTTGTAAAATTTTTTCAATAATGATATATCCAACTGATCCAAAACCAAGCAAAAAGAATAAGGTGCCTAGTAATCCAAAGAATTGCATTGGTTTCTTACCAAATTTGGATAAGAATTGAATAGTCATTAAATCTAAAAAACCATTTACAAAACGCTCCCAGCCAAACTTGGTAGTGCCATATTTGCGGGCTTGGTGCACCACTATTTTTTCACCAATTTTTTTAAAGCCTGCCCATTTAGCTAGAATTGGAATGTATCGATGCATTTCCCCAAATACTTCTATACTTTTCACAACTTTTAATTGATAAGCTTTAATACCGCAATTAAAATCGTGGAGCATGATGCCAGAACTTTTCCTAGCAACTGCATTATATATTTTGGATGGAATATTTTTGGTTAAAGTATTATCGAATCGTTTCTTTTTCCAGCCACTTACTAGATGAAATCCTTGATGTACAATCATATCGTAAAATGCTGGAATTTCATCAGGTGAATCTTGCAAATCAGCATCCATGGTAAAAACAATTTCACCTTGCGCAGCTTTAAAACCTTCATTTAAAGCAGCCGATTTACCGTAATTTCTTTGAAATCGAATTCCTTTTAAATGTATATAGTTTGAACTTAAATTTTCAATTACTTTCCAACTTCCATCATCACTCCCGTCGTCTACCATAATCACTTCATATGAAAAGTTATTATCTCGCATAACTTTATCAATCCAATCCATTAGTTCAGGTAAAGAATCGGCTTCATTGAATAGAGGAATAACGACCGAAATTTGCATAATTGTTATTTAAAAATATTTATTGCTCAGTATGATCAGATAAAGGACTAGGTTTTTTCTTAGCGACAGCAGCTCCAATGGCAGCACCAATGGCCCCTAAAAATCCAGTTCCAATGATGGTGCCTCCAATAGCAAAAGGAATAAAGAATTTTTTTGTCATTGACATGGCTTGTTCAATCATTTCATCAGTCATTTTTGGATTTTCTATCATTTTCTTTCTAGAAATTTCCAAAACTTTGTCTAACATATCAGGAAAGAACAATTTAAAAGCAAGCACAGTATACAAGGAAGTGATTACAATAATAACAGCTGTTGTTTTGAAACCATGTGCAAATAAATTACCAAAAGTTACATTATGGTCATTTTGATTTGAATATAAAATTGCACCATAGGTTAAGCCTCCAATTAAAATGATATAATTTACAAAACTCAAGGCACTCATTTCATACAAATTGAAAATATAGACAATTATTGAAAAAGCAATTGATATAGCACTTAATATTAAGCCTTTAAATAAGTGAGAAGTGATTTTTTTTTCCATGAATATAATTTTAATGATTAGTTTATTTGTTAAGATTTAATTTACCTTTTACATAAGTACCTATGATTTTTCCTTGTAAAGGAATATTCCAAAAAGGAGAATTTGCGGATTTGCTTTTTGATTCATTTCTAGTCAAATTCGTAATTTGTTGTGTTGAATAGAACGTTAAATCTGCTAAATGGCCTTCTTGAATACAAACCATTGGCAATTTAAAAATGTTTCGGGCATTTGAAGAGAATAATGCGGATAATTGACTTTCAGATAGTTGAGGTAAAATATGATTTACAGCAGCAAAGGATGTTTCAATCGAAGCAATACCTGCTTTTGCATTTTCAAATTCTATTGTTTTAGCATCCCAATCTTGTGGAATATGGTGGGCACTAATACAATCTACTACTCCTTCAACGACTGCTTTTTGTAAAGCAAGCTGATCTATTTTGGTACGTAATGGCGGGAATACTTTAAGCAATGTATTGTAATCATGCAAAGCTTCCTCATTAAAAAATAAATGATAGGGAGTAACACTACAAGTAAGATTTATACCTTCTTTTTTTGCAGCTGCAATCATTTGAATCCCTTTGGCTGTCGTTACCCCTGTAATATGTAATTTAGAATTAGTATACTTTACGAGCTCAATGTCTCTAGCAATCATCAATTCTTCAGCAATTGCAGGGATCCCAGGTAAGCCTAGTTTCGTTGATAAAATACCTTCATTCATCAATCCAAAATGCCCCCAATTTTTATCTATTGGCATTTGAATGACCAATCCATCAAAAGCTTTTACATATTGTAGTGCTTTTAACATTAAAAGGGTTGATTGAACGGGCATGAGACCATCACTAAAAGCAATTGCTCCATTAGATTGCATGTCAATCATTTCAGCTAAATCTTTACCTTCTCCCTTTTTTGAAATGGAACCAATCGGTGAAATATGAAGGGGGAGTGATTCGTTAAAATGTTGGATATAACTTACCTGCGTTTTTGTATCTACAACTGGTAATGTATTGGGTAAAGTAAAAACATGTGTAAATCCACCCTGTAAAGCTGCTAACGAACCTGTTGATATATTTTCTAGTTGTTCAAAACCTGGATCACAAAAATGAACAAATGGATCCACAAACCCAGGTGAAACAATTACATCTTTTAGGGATATTGTTTCAGCTAGGTTTGATTCAATATTAGCTTCAATAGAAACTATTTTACCATTTTCAATTAGAATATCTTTGGTTTGACCATTGAATTGTGAATTGATATCTGCAATTTTGACTTGCTTCAGTAAGGTTGTCATTAAGTCAACAATATTTAATGCAATATACCTTGTTTTTTTCTATTTGAGCCTATATTTGCAACCCAAAAACTGCTTTTTTCCATTTAAAAACTTTAATCGGGTGGTAGCGCAGTCCGGTAGCGTACACGTCTGGGGGGCGTGTGGTCGCAGGTTCAAATCCTGTTCACCCGACCAAAAAAGAAACATTAGCCTCAACGCAAGTTGAGGCTGATTTGTTTAAAGAACGAGAAAATCAAGCTTGCTTGAATTTTCGAGTGATTAAAACAAATCAAAGCCATTGAGCGGAGCGAAATGGCTTATGTTATATGGTTTTGCAACGAGGGTGGAGGGATTCAGCGAACGCAGTGAGCTAAATCATGGATTTTGCATTCAGCGAACGCAGTGAGCTAAATCATGGATTTTGCATTCAGCGAACGCAGTGAGCTTATTTTATGATTTTATTATTTACCTGATTAGTAAACTATTCCTACTCATTTTTGTTTAGGTTTGCAGATAATAATAATTGAAAATTTAATACCATGGAAAACAATATGTCAGAAGGCAAATGCCCTTTTACGGGGGCAACTGCAAAATCACCAGCAATGCAACCAACAGCAGGTCGTGGAACAAGAAATACAGATTGGTGGCCAAATCAATTGCCACTAAACATTTTACGTCAACATTCTTACTTGACAAATCCAATGGATGCGCAATTCGACTATAAGAAAGAATTTGCTTCTTTGGATTTAAAAGTAGTTAAGCAAGATATTAATGATTTAATGACTAACTCTCAAGAATGGTGGCCTGCCGATTATGGTCATTATGGACCTTTCTTTATTCGTATGGCTTGGCATAGCGCAGGTACTTACCGTACAACAGATGGTCGTGGTGGAGCAGGCGCAGGTATGCAACGTTTTGCACCCTTAAATAGCTGGCCTGATAATACCAATTTAGATAAAGCAAGGTTATTATTATGGCCTATAAAAAAGAAGTATGGTCAAAAATTATCTTGGGCCGATTTAATGATTTTAGCAGGAAACTGTGCTTTAGAATCAATGGGCTTTAAAACCTTTGGTTTTGCTGGTGGTCGTGAAGATGTTTGGGAGCCACAGGAAGATGTGTATTGGGGTAATGAGCGTGAATGGTTAGGTGATAAAAGATATAGTGGAGATAGAGATTTAGAAAATCCATTGGCTGCTGTGCAAATGGGTTTGATCTATGTAAATCCTGAAGGACCTAATGGTAACCCTGATCCAATTGCATCTGCGCGTGATATTCGTGAAACATTTGCGCGTATGGCAATGAATGATGAAGAAACTGTTGCATTAATTGCAGGTGGTCATACTTTTGGTAAAACGCACGGAGCTGCAGATCCAAGTAAATATGTTGGAAAAGAACCTGCTGCTGCTTCGATTGAAGAACAAGGTTTAGGTTGGAAAAATACCTTGAATTCAGGGAATGGCGTAAATACAATTACTTCAGGTTTAGAAGGCGCTTGGACAACAACACCAACACAATGGAGCAATAATTATTTTGAAAACTTATTTGGTTTTGAATGGGAATTAACGAAGAGTCCTGCAGGAGCTCATCAATGGAAACCTAAAGCTGGTGCGGGTTCAGGAACAGTACCTGATGCTCATGACGCATCTATTACACATGCACCTACCATGTTAACAACCGACTTAGCATTAAGATTCGATCCAGCATATGGACCCATTTCAAAACGTTTTTACGAAAACCCAGATCAATTTGCGGATGCTTTTGCAAGAGCATGGTTTAAGTTAACGCATCGTGATATGGGCCCACGTGCAAGGTATATTGGAACTGAAGTTCCTACAGAAGAATTAGTATGGCAGGATCCAATTCCAGCTGTAACGCATGCATTGGTGGATGCAAATGATGTCGAAGTATTAAAAACTAAAATAGTAGCTTCTGGTTTAACTGTTGCTGAATTGGTTGCAACAGCTTGGGCATCTGCATCAACATATCGTGGTTCAGATAAAAGAGGTGGTGCAAATGGTGCAAGAATTCGTTTAGCACCTCAAAAGTTTTGGACTGTAAACAATCCAAGTCAACTATCAAAAGTATTAGATATTTTGGAAAGCATTCAAAAAGAATTCAATGCTGCCAATGCAAGCAAACAAATTTCTTTAGCAGACTTAATAGTTTTAGCTGGTAATGCAGGAATAGAAAAAGCAGCAAAGGATGGCGGACAAAATGTGACTGTTCCATTTACGCCAGGTCGTGCTGATGCAAATGAAGCACAAACTGATGTTGCATCATTTAGTGTATTAGAGCCTTTCGCAGATGGTTTTAGAAACTATTTAAAAAATCATACTGTTGTTTCAACTGAGGAAATGTTAATTGATAAAGCACAATTATTAACGCTAACAGCACCTGAATTAACAGTTTTAATAGGAGGTATGCGTGTTTTAAACACTAATTTTGATGGGTCAGCTCATGGTGTATTCACGGATAAGCCAGGTGTTTTAAGCAATGACTTCTTTGTAAATTTAATTGACTTTGGAACTACTTGGAAAGCAAGTTCAGCTTCTGAACAATTATTTGAAGGAACTGATCGTTCAACTGGCAAAGTGAAATGGACAGGAACGCGTGTAGATTTAATATTTGGTTCAAATTCTGAATTAAGAGCACTTGCTGAGGTTTATGCATGTGATGATGCTAAAGAAAAATTTGTGCATGATTTCGTTGCAGCATGGACGAAAGTAATGAACCTAGATCGTTTTGATTTAGCGTAATTATTTACATACTTATCATAAAAAAGGTGGTCATTTGACCACCTTTTTTCGTTTAAATTCCTATATGTATATAATAGTTTACCTTTGTTTGTATGAATTTTACAGATTTAAATTTAAATACCTCATTATTGAATGCCTTAGAGGATTTAAAATATACCAAACCTACCACTATCCAACATAGAGTTTTCCCAATTGTGATGTCAGGTAGAGATGTTTGCGGTATTGCACAAACAGGAACTGGTAAAACTTTTGCCTATTTATTGCCGTGTTTAAGACAATGGAAATTTGATAAAAATAAAACACCACAGGTTTTAATACTAGTTCCTACAAGAGAACTTGTTGTTCAAGTGGTGGAAGCGGCTAAAAAGCTAACCAAATATATGAATGTTACCACCGTTGGTGTTTTTGGTGGAGTGAATATTAATACCCAAGCTATTGAAGTGGAAAATGGTGCTGATTTTATTGTTGCTACGCCCGGAAGACTTTTTGATTTAATCATGAATGGTTCCATTAAAACGAAGACGATTAAAAAATTAGTCATCGATGAAATGGATGAAATGTTGAATTTAGGTTTTAGAAAGCAAATCACAAACATTCTTGAATTATTACCGCAAAAGAGACAAAATTTATTATTCTCCGCAACCATCACAGACGAGGTAGAGCAACTAATGCAGGATTATTTTACTGCACCGCAAAGGGTAGAAGCAGCACCTACAGGTACGCCTTTAGAGAATATTATTCAATTAGGTTATGAGGTTCCCAATTTCAATACCAAAGTGAATTTATTGGAGTTGTTATTGTCTTCAGATGAAACCATGACGAAGGTGTTAATTTTTGCAGCCACCAAAAGTTTAGCGGATCAATTGTATGATCAATTGATTGAAAAGTTCCCTGAAATTGTTGGTGTGATTCACTCAAATAAAGAACAAAATTATCGTTTTAATACAGTGAACCAGTTTAAAGCGGGCGTTTTCAAATACATTATTTCAACGGATGTAATGGCACGTGGTATTGATGTAGCGGAAGTAACCCATGTTATTAATTTTGATACCCCTGATGTTCCTGAAAATTATATTCATAGAATTGGTCGAACGGGTAGAGCGGATAAAAAAGGAATTGCTATCACTTTTATAACGCCTAAAGAAGCAAAAGAAAGAGCAGCCATTGAAGCTTTAATGAAACAACCAATACCGGTTACAAGTTTGCCAGAAAATTTAGCAATTTCTGCTATTTTAACCGAGGAGGAAAAGCCAAAAGTGAGAATGAAAATCATTCAAATCAAAGTGCCTAAAAAAGAAGAATCAGGTCCAGCATTTCATGAAAAGTCATTAAAGAATCAAAAAGTAAATGTCCGCAAGAATCATAAAGACGCCATGACCAAAAAATATGGCAAACCTAAAAAAAGAAAACCCAAGAAGTAGTCTATTAAAAAACCTATAGAATAACTTTAGTACAAAAAAAGCATAGCACTCCTTTTTGGAGTGCTATGAAAAAATCATAAGAGGAAAAATAAAAAACCCTTACATTTCATTAAGGGTTTTTTTTATTAAAATCGTTCAAAGTTGCTAAAGAAGAAGTTTCCTTCAATTGCAGCATTTTCATCACTATCACTTCCGTGAACTGCATTCTCACCAATCGAACTAGCATATTTTTTACGAATGGTGCCTTCAGCTGCATCCTTGAAATTGGTAGCTCCAATTAAAGTTCTAAAATCAGCTACTGCATTTTCTTTTTCTAAAATTGCAGCAACAATCGGGGCACTACTCATGAATTCAACCAATTCACCATAAAAAGGTCTCTCTTTATGTACTTCATAAAATTGACCAGCTTGAGCAGGCGTTAAATGAATCCATTTCATTGCTTTCACTGCAAATCCTGCCTGAATTATCTGGTCTAAAATTGCTCCAGTATAGCCTTTTGACGTAGCATCTGGCTTAATCATCGTAAATGTTCTGTTGCTCATGTTTAATTTTTATGTTGTTTCTAAATCAAAGGACAAAATTAGTAAAAAACCTTGGTTTTGTCTTAAATTTGTCACACATGCAACCAATAGAACAATTTTTCCCAAACTTACTTAACCCTTTCAATGCTGTTATAACTTGTCATCAAAAACCAGATGGAGATGCAATGGGATCAACCTTGGCATTGTATCATTTTTTAAAATCTTTAGGACATAAAATAGTCGTAATTTCTCCTACCAATTGGGCACCATTTTTAGATTGGATGCCAGGAATAGAGGATGTGATTGATTTTGAGGCCAATAAAGAAAAATCAATTGAATTTGTAGAAAAAGCGGATTATATTTTTTGTTTAGATTTCAATATCCTACATAGAACTAAAAATTTAGCGCCAGTCATTGAAACAGCTAACGCAACAAAAATATTAATAGACCATCATCAACAACCTGATATTCAAAGTTTTAAATATGGTATAAGTGACGTAAATATGAGTTCTACCTGTGAAATGATCTATCATTTTATAGTACAATCAGGACATAGTCATTTAATAAATAATGATATATCAACATGTCTATATACCGGTTTGATGACGGATACAGGGTCTTTTAGATTTCCCTCCACGACTGCTTCGGTGCATAAAATTGTTTCCCATTTAAAAGAAATAGGACTACAACATGCAATTATCCATGAAAATATATATGATCAAGGTAGTGAGGCTAGATTAAAATTTATGGGGAATGCATTTTTACACAGAATGGAAGTTTTTTCTACATTAAACACAGCCATCATGGCTATCCCCAAAACTGATATATATCGCTTTGAATTAAAAACAGGAGATACTGAAGGCTTGGTCAATTATCTATTGTCAATACGTGGAATTCGATTTGCTGCCATTGTTATAGATAGAGAAGAAGAAAGAAAATGGAGTTTTAGGAGCAAAGGTAACTTTGATGTTAATATATTTGCAAGAAATCATTTCGAAGGAGGTGGGCATGCAAATGCTGCGGGTGGCAGATCATCTAAAAGCATTGAACTTACCGTAAATGATTTTAAAAATATTATAAACGACTATCAATCACAATTAACACAATAAAATAAAAAATGATAAAATCAACCTTAAAGTTCGTCGCTGCTATTGTATTGTTTGCAAGCTGTAATCAATTCGAAAAAGCGCCTTCTGGAATGCTTTACAAAATTACGCATGGCAGTGGTAATGAAAAACCTTTAGCACAAGGTCAGTTTGTAAAATTAAACATTGAATACAAACTAAAATCAAAAGATTCCATTTTGCAATCTAGTTTTGGACATATTCCAGCTTATTTACCGATTGATACAAATAGATTAAAAAATTCAAAATATGAATTTTTAGAAGTGATTATGAAAGCAAGAAAAGGAGATAAAATTGAATTTAGTTTAAGTGTTGATACCTTGGTAAAACTTAATGCAATTCAATTAAATTCTATTTTCAAAACTGGAGACTTTATTGTTGGAAAAGTAGAAATTTTAAATGTATTTGCTCAAGAAAATCAAGTAGCAGAAGATTACAAAAAAGAACAAAAAGACGAAACGAATAGAGAAATAAAAACAATTGAAGAATATTTAGCTAAAAACAAAATAAAAGCAACAAAAACACCAGAAGGTGTATTTGTAGTGATCAAAGAACCAGGTGATGTCAATGTAAAAGTAGATTCAACCAAAGTAGTTAGTGTATTTTACAAAGGATATACCTTGAAAGGAGAAACTTTTGATTCAAATATGAAAGCTAAAGATTCAGTTTCAAAACCATATGAAGTTAATTTAGGTACAGGTTCCGTAATTCCAGGATGGGAAATTGGCTTAAATTACTTTACAAAGGGTGCAAAAGGATCTATCTATATTCCAGCAATGTTAGCTTACGGTCCACAGGCAAATGGTCCAATTAAATCATATGAAAACTTAGCATTTGACTTAGAAATTCAGGATGTAAATACCAAAAAACCTGTAGCACCTATGTCAAATACAATGAATAGTAGTCAACTGAAATAAAATATTAGCGTAAAAATTTATTATCATTACGTTCAAAACTCCTTGGTGGCAATCGCTATCAAGGAGTTTTAGGTTAAAAAAGGTACTAAAGTAGAAATTTGCTTTGCTTCTTTAACATCATGTACCCTAAGAATTGAGGCCCCATTGATTAGTCCAATTGTATGTAAGACAGTTGTTCCATTTAATGCATCTTCCACAGGAACTTTTAAGGTTTTGTAAATAGTTGATTTTCTTGATACACCTAATAAAATGGGTAGTTGTATGGGTAACAATTTTTTTAATGATTTAACAATGTTAAAATTTTCTTCTATAGATTTTCCAAAGCCAAAACCTGGATCAATAATCCAATGATGAATTCCTTTTTCAGAAAGCAATTTCTTTTTTGTAGTAAAATACGCAATTAAATCATCCATTAGGTTGAACCTAGGTTGTATTACATGCATCGTTTCAAAAGTTCCATTTACATGCATTCCAATATAACCTGCTTGAAATTTAGCAACGGTAGCCAAAAGCTCCTTGTCAAATTGTCCACAACTAATGTCATTAATAATGTGTGCTCCGGCTTTTAATGCTTCTTGCGCAACTAGACTATTAAAAGTATCAACAGATAGTAAAATATCAGGAAATTTGTCATGAATTGCTTCGATGATCGGTATGATATTATTTATTTCAGTTTTAGGGCTTTGTAAAATGGCACCTGGTCTGGTACTTTGTCCACCAATGTCTATGATAGTAGCCCCCTCATTTATAAATTTTTCAGCTTTTTTGACAGCAGTATCTACCTCATTTATCCTACTAGTTTCATAAAAGGAATCCATATTTACATTCATTATTGCCATTATTTGTGGGGTTTCAAATTTCCAAACTTTATCTTTTGCAACAATTTTGAACATAGTTTTTTTTTATATCAGTATACTGTATCTTGCACTCGTCAAAGTTATTAACTAACCTGGAAATTATTACTTTTTTCATGCACCAAACTTCTTCACAATATGATCTAGCAATTGCTTCCTGTAGTGATATTTTCATAAAGAAAACTAAAGACTATGGAACAGCTTGGAGAATACTTAGAATTATTTCGGTAGTTGATCAAATATTTATAAAAGCATTACGCATTAGGACCATTCAAGAATTAGGTACACAAAAAGTAGCAGATAATATCAAAGACGAATTTAAAGGAATCATAAATTATGCAGTAATTGGTTTAATTCAATTGAATTTTAAGAATGCACAAGTTGAAGACCTACCTGTTGAAGTTGTTCAAGATTTATATTTTAAAAATGTAGAAACAGCTAAATCAACCATGTTCAATAAGAACCATGATTATGGAGAAGCATGGAGAGACATGAGTCAAGAAAGTTTTGCAGATTTAATTTTAGTGAAGTTATTAAGGGTAAAACAAATTTTACAAAATGACGGAAATACGATTATAAGTGAAGGAATTGATGCAAACTTCATAGATATACTTAACTATGCAGTTTTTGCTTTAATCTTAATTGAGGAAGGTAAACATTAACAATTAACCAATGTAAATATTTTAAATTTATGCAATCCTTTTTTAAAATAATAAGATGGAGTGTTGGTTTGTTGTTTATTTTTTCTGGGCTAATTAAAGCAAATGACCCCCTAGGTTTAAGTTATAAAATGCAAGAGTTTTTTGATGTTTGGGGAATTTCTTTTTTAGGAAACTATACACTCTCTTTTGCGTTTGTCATAAATATTTTTGAAATTATTGCAGGCGTTGCATTACTCATAAAATTTCCTTATAAATTGACCTTATGGACCCTATTAGGGTTAATTATCTTCTTCACTTTTTTGACCGGATATGCACAATTTTCTGGAAAAATTAAAACTTGTGGTTGTTTTGGTGACTGTATACCACTTACACCTATGATGTCTTTTATTAAAGACATTATTTTATTAATAAGTATTTTAATTTTATTATTTAATCAGAAAAAAAGTAAGCAAAAATTACATAGTGCATTGGGTGTTTTTATTTTACTTATCTCTACTGTCACTGTAGGCTATGGACAATATTTTGTTTTACATCATTTACCTATCTTGGATTGTTTACCTTATAAAGTTGGCAATGACATCATTGAACAATTAAAAGTGCCTCAAGGTGCAGTACCTGATAGCATTTCCATTCAAATGGAATTTGAAAAAGAGGGGAAAACTTATCTGTTTGATGCCAATCATTTCCCTAAAAATTTTGATGCATCATATCAATTTAAAACTAGGAAGGAAGTAGTCATTCAAAAAGGGAATGGACTCAAAGCAGCTATAGATGACTTTAGTTTATTATCATTAAAATCAAATACAGATACTAGTAAATTTTTATTCAACAATCCAATTCCTTATGTCCTGATTTTTTCAGGTCAAATAGATGAAAGCAAGCCATGGGATGTTATTTTGAGCACATTGCATAAAAAATATAAAAACATCTATATTGTTACAGCTGAAAAAACAACCGCTTCTTTAAAATTACCAAAAGAAAATATACTTATTGGGGACATAACCATGATTAAAACAGCAGCAAGAGTTTGGCCAACTATTTTTATTATGAATGGTTCAACCATTATGCAAAAACAAGCATATTTAGATTTTATAAAATAAAATGTATCTAACTAATGATGTTATTTAATAATGACTTCATTAATTATGTTTTCCCCCATTTTTTCGTTTACTCTTTCTATTATTTTTATTTTTTGAAATCCCAATTCATTTTTTAGGGGGCCAATTTGAGTTTCAATAAACAATTTTTTTTCAAATATGTAAATTTTGTTGGTGTATTTTGCTATCGTAGTACCCATAATTTCTATCCAAACTTCTTCAATTTGAGCAGCCCTGATTCCGTTTTTTATTTTACTATTTTGGACAAAATGTTTCAAAGCATCGCCAATTTTAAAGAATCCCATTTTATTGTAAATTTAAATTTTGATGATTTGAAAACTATGTAAATGCTTCCCTAATAATTGATCCATTCTTTGCAAATGAGTATCCGTTATAAAAACTTGTCCATCAGTTGAATGACTAACCCATGAAAGTAATTGAATCATTCTTTTTTCATCTAATTTTTCAAAAATATCATCCATTAGTAAAATAGGAGGGTACCCTTTACATGATTTTATCAATTCCCATTCAGCAAACCTAATTGCAAATAAAAAACTTTTTCTTTGTCCTTGTGACGCTTCTTGTTTAAAAGGTTGATCTTGAATGGTAATGATTAAATCGTCTTTGTGTATTCCATTAGTTGTTCTTTGCAATAATTTATCTTTTATTAGAGAATTCTTTAAGAGACTAGAAAAAGAATCTTGTTGTAATTGTGAATGATACTTAATGTCAATTTGATCCATTTTACCTGCAATTTTTTCATATAGTTTTAAAATTACTGGAAAGAATTCTTTATTTAATTTACTTCTAAATTCAAATATAAATGCTCCGTTTTCAATTAATTGTTGATTTAAAATTTCCAACAAATCTGTGTCTAATTTGCCATAATCATTGGCATTTTTTAACAAACTATTTCTTTGAGTCAATACTTTGTTGTATTTAATTAAATGATCCAAATACGTTGGATACATTTGTGATAAAAGACTATCTATTAATTTTCGCCTTTCTTCACTTGTTCCAGTAATAATTTGTACATCATCAGGTGCAATCATAACAATAGGAATTTTACCAATATGTTGTGACAATTTCGAGTATTGTTCCTGATTAAAATAAAATTCTTTCTTTAAGTTTTCTCTTAATATACAGGTAACTTCTATGCTGTTGACATTCATTTCATAAAATCCTTGTATGCGCATTCCTTTGTAAAAATGATGAACATTTTGAACATCAGGTCTATTAAAATAACTTTTTGTAAATGATAGATAATATATCGCATCTAAAATATTTGTTTTACCAATCCCATTTCCCCCAACAATACCCACAATTCTATTCGTAAAAACAAATTCTTCGTGTATATAGTTCCTAAATTGATATAAAGAAAGTTTATTGAGCCTTAGCATGGGTGCAAAATACATAAGAAAAAGCTGTATTTTTAAGTAAATTTTATTAGAATGATTCTAATTAGCGAACAACAACTTCCAAGTATCGTAAAAAGACTTTCCCACCAAATTTTAGAGACCTATCCTGGTTTGCAAAACGCAGTGATAGTAGGATTGCAACCAAGGGGTGTTTTCTTAAGCGACAGAATTGTTGCTGCCTTGTTACAAGAACTTCCCAAATCAAATGTTATTTATGGAAAATTAGACATTACTTTTTATAGAGATGACATAAGAAGGGAATTGCATATTGCTAATAAAACTGATATGCCGTTTAGTATTGAAGGTAAAACTGTAATTTTAATTGATGATGTATTATTTACTGGCAGAACAATTAGAGCAGCACTAGATGCCCTCATGTCTTTTGGTAGACCCTCAAAAGTTGCGTTATGTGTGTTAGTGGATAGAAAACCAAGTAGAGAATTACCCATACAACCTGATTTTACGGGTAAAGAAATGGATACCTTAACCCCTTTTAAAGTTAAGGTTCGTTGGAAAGAAAATGATGGAATAGATGATGTTATCTTAATGAATGTGTAAAGTGTTTATATTTTCGACTTTGAATGTTAATTTTTTATATTAATTTTGTTTTTTAATGGCACTATCTACCAAACATCTTCTTGGTATCAAAGACCTCTTAACCGAGGATATTCAACTCATTTTAGCAACTACAGCCCAATTCAAAGAAGTATTACAAAGGCCTGTTAAAAAAGTTCCTAGCCTACGAGATGTAAATATTGTAAATTTGTTTTACGAAAACTCCACTCGAACTAGAATTTCATTTGAATTAGCTGAAAAAAGGTTATCCGCTGATGTGGTTAACTTTACAGTTTCTAACTCCTCTGCTGCTAAAGGCGAAACTTTATTAGATACAGTTAACAATATCCTTAGCATGAAAGTAGACATGGTGGTAATGCGTCACAGCGCATCTGGAGCACCTCACTTTTTAGCAAAACATATTAATGCAGCTATTATCAATGCTGGTGATGGAATAAATGAACACCCAACCCAAGCATTATTAGATGCCTTTTCTATGCAAGAAAAATTTGGTTCCTTAAAAGGGTTAAAAGTAGCTATCATAGGCGATATTATGCATAGCAGGGTCGCCTTAAGTAACATTTATTTACTGAATAAAATGGGTGCCGAAGTGATGGTTGCAGGTCCGCCAACCTTAATACCTACTTATTTACAAGCTGCAATGGATATAAAAGTTGAATTTAATATTGAAAAAGCATTGGCTTGGTGTGATGTTGCCAATGTACTTAGAATACAATTAGAACGTCAAAATCAACCTTTATTCTCAACTTTGAGAGAATACAATTTAGCGTATGGCATTACGATGGAAAGATTGCAAAATCTGAAAAAACAATTGGTAATCATGCATCCTGGACCCATTAATAGAGGGGTTGAAATGGACAGCGATGTGGCAAATAGCCAACATTCCATTATTTTAGATCAAGTAGAAAATGGGGTTGCAGTCAGAATGGCCTGTTTATACCTTTTATCTGGTCAAAAAAAACAATCTTAATTTCATAGTTCCTTTTATTAACGAATCAATTTATGCAAAGAATTTGTTTATTTCCCGGAACTTTTGATCCTGTAACCCTTGGACATATTGATATTATTAATCGATCCCTTCCCCTTTTTGATAAAGTGATTGTTGGAATTGGGATGAATGCAGCAAAAAATCCTATGTTTTCTACTGACCAAAGAAGAATCTGGTTTGAAGAAATTTATAAAGATGAACCAAAAGTTTCAGCAACTGTTTACGATGGTTTGACCATAAAATATTGTCAATCGATTGGGGCTAAATTTATTTTAAGAGGCATTCGTTACGTTAGTGATTTTGAATATGAAAAAACCATTGCGGATGCCAATCGAACCATGGACAGAAATATTGAAACTATTTTTTTAACTGGCGAGCCAAAATATACTTCTGTAGCGTCCACCATTGTCAGAGATATCCTCCGAAATGGTGGGGATGCATCCCCTTTTTTACCCAAGGAAGTGTATAAAAGTTTATTACCTTAATATTGATTACGCAATTCTATCCTTTTGGTCACTAAACTTAGTAATCACTTCCTGTATGGTAGGATAAGTTTTTGCTAGAAAAGGAGCAGCATTTTCAATTAAGGCCCATTCTAATTTTTCAATATCCTCTGATTTTTGAGGAATACCAACTTGAATTGATTTTATTGACATGTGAAACCAATAGGTACGTTTAGTAACTTCTTCATTCAAAAAAGTGTCAAAATAAGTATGATTGGTAAAACAAATCATATCATGTAAGTAAATTTCTGTTAGGCCAGTTTCTTCCGATACTTCTCTTATAGCACAAGTTTGAATCGTTTCACCAGTATCTAATTTGCCTTTTGGTAAATCCCAAAAACCACGTCTAAATATCCATAAAATTTCATCTTTTAGATTGGTTACAAGTCCTCCAGCAGCAATAATTTGGTTTGACATAAAATGTGAATAGTATTTTATAAATGTACCTGTAAATTTAGTAAATAGACTTTACATTCGCAGTACTAATACATACATAACATGACGAACGAGAAAGCGGTAGCAGAAAAATTATTACAAGTAGGCGCAGTAAAATTAAGTCCAACAACACCTTTTACATGGGCAAGTGGGTGGAAAAGTCCAATTTATTGTGATAATAGAAAGATCTTATCCTTTCCTTATGTTCGTGATTTTATAAAAAGTGAAATGTGTAATGTCATTTTTGAAAAATTTGGAGAAGCAGATATGCTTGCAGGTGTTGCAACTGCCGGAATTCCATGGGGTGCAATGGCTGCTGATCAATTAAAATTACCCTATATCTATGTAAGACCAAAACCTAAAGAACATGGATTAGGCAATCAAATAGAAGGGGAGTATACTTCAACAAATAAAATTTTGGTCATAGAGGATTTGATTTCTACGGGAAAGAGCAGTTTACAAGTAGTTGATGTCTTGAAAACCGCAGGTTTACAAGTAATTGGAATGGTATCGATTTTTAATTATGGTTTTGAAATTGCTAAACTTGCTTTTAAGGAGGCAGCCGTCCCATATTATTCCCTAACTAATTATGCAAGTTTACTTGATTTGGCCATTGACAAAGGAATACTTGACGCTAACACACAAGCTACTTTATTAGCATGGAGTGCAAATCCTTCTCAATGGAATCAGTAAAAGCGTAGAAAGAAAAAATTAATTTATTTCTTTTTGAATTGCATTCATTGCTTCTTTCATTATGGATGCTTTTACATTAATTGTTTTAGTCGTTGAATATTGAATAGGTACAATTTTTGTAAATAAGCCTTTAGAAAGAATTGCCTTACCAAGAATTGAAATTTTCAATGGTTTATTAAACATAATGTCAACACCATATTTTAATAGAGTAGAAATTTCAAAAGGTAAACTTGCAGGTACGACAAAATTTTGATTAGGAGGGATGAATATGACTGAATCCAAACCATAATGTGTAACTATTTGATCATTGACAAATATATCACAATCAATTTTTTTTAAAACTAATCTAAAATTGTTGGGATTATAATATTCTAATTGGGCATTAAAGGTTGTTCCTTTTAAACCCATTTTTTCAATTTTATACGATTTTACAGATTTAAATTCAAATGTCTTTGCACTTTTACAACTTGTAAAAATTAAAAAAAGTAAGCTAATAAAAAAGAATGTGTATTTCATCCTCAAATATATTGAAAACTATCATTTTTTAAAGTATTAAAAAAATTATATTTACAGCCTATTATAAAATATGCAGTTAAAGAGTTTACAATATTTTGGCACGATTGCTTTCATTAAGTCATTAATTAACGAAGAATTCTTTTATTTTGATAAAGAACAGCTATTCCAAAAAATGACATTCACCAACAGAATGATTATTGCAACTGCTCAAGGTCCATTGCATTTAACAATACCAATTGTTGGAGGGAGAGACCAAAAAATTTTTTTAAAAGATACTAAAATTTCATATTCGAATTCTTGGGCCAAACAACATTATAAAGCATTGGTATCAAGTTATCAACGCGCTCCATTTTTTGAATTTTATCAACAAGATTTAGAAAAAATTTATGAATCCAAACCAACCTTTTTAATTGATTTTTTATTTCTTACACACAATTGGGTTAAAAAACAAGTTAAAGGTGTTTGGATTGTTAAAGATGAACCCATACAAATTGAATTCCTTAAAAAAAATGAACTTATAAATGAAATTGACCAATATGCTCTCCCCAAAAACTATCATAAATATCCACAACCTATCATTTACCAACAAGTATTTCAAGACAAAGTTGGTTTTCTACCCAACTTAAGTAGTATTGATTTATTATTATGTTGTGGAGGAAAGCATGCCAAACAACTATTGACTTGCTAAAAATTCGCTCATCCATTTCTCGTATAATAAAATATCATTCCATTCAGCACTATTCAAAAAATAATCTGTTGCTTCATTAAAATTATTTGAGTATTTTAATTTTTGATTTAAAATAGATTTCTTCAATTCATAATTTTGTAAGATTTTTAATACTAAAAAATTTTTAACCTCATATTCCGAAATACTATGGTTTTCATATAATTCATTAGTACTAACCGTATAACCCAATTTATTTATATTATTTTCTTGAAATTTCATCCAGCTTTTAGTTAATTGTACCAATTCATTAAAAGTTAGGTTATCAATGTTTTTTGTATTAAATTCATCATGCAAATCTTTATTTAAATTATTTTTTTGCTTAGTATATTTTGATTTTTTTAATGGCAATTTATCATGCTTCTTATTAGGAATATACTTTGTTATGATAGGAGCAGAAACAACTTGTATATTATTCGTTTGAACTGATTTGTTCGAATAAATTTTATTTTCTTCAATATTTTTTTTACGTATAGTAGTTGATTCCAAAAAAATAAAGGAGAAGAAAAAGGGAAGTAAAATAATGAGGATGAGTAAGTTTTTGTAATTATAATTTTTTGGTAAATTATTGATACTTTGTATCCGAGTTATCAAATCATTTTTTTTATCATAAATGGGCATACTAAGTTTATATGAACCACCAATGTATAAATTAGCTATTTGTAATAATGTCTTTGAATAGGCAATTGGATTGTTAACTTTTGAAACTACATATTGATCACAAATAATTTCTCTTTGAAGTTGAATTTCATTTTTGAATAAATAAATAACTGGATTAAAACATAAAATAATATTTACAATTTCTATTCCAAGATTAATGATAAAATCATATCTATAAATATGTGACAATTCATGTAATAATATATACTTTACATAAGTTGGGCTAATATTATTACAGATGGAAGTAGGTATTAAAATAATAGATTCAAATATGCCAAATGTGATAGGCACTTTAATATTAGAATTTGTTCCTATTTTAATAGTTGGCAAAATCGATTCACAAGACTCTTTTAATGAAGCAATAAATTTATTTGAATTAGAAAAATCGCTTTGTTTTGATAAATAATGAAGCCTTACCAATTGGTATAGCATATTACTTAATAAATAAGCAACGAATACTAAATATCCAATGGAGATAAAAGTCAAAAATTGATCATTAAACTTTGAAACAAAAATAGTTGTATCAATAGTTAAGAAATTAAATTGAATTGAAGTTATTGAAAAAGAAAAAAAAATAATGCTTAAATAATGAACGGTTCCTAATAAAATAAACAAATTTGCAATAATGTATTTTATGCGGGCATTCCAATGAAAATAGATAACGCCCAATTGATAAAACCCCCAAAATAGTGTACATATAATTAAGCTTTCAAAAAAAGCAGCAGGAATTTGATGTAAGTAATTTGTAAACATGTTGCTTAAATTTTATTACCTCATTACTTTTTACCTTCTAGTTTTTCTATTAACAATTTAATTTCCAATAAATCATCAATGGAAGGTTCATAATTACCCAGAGCTTGTAAAACCAATTGAGAAGTACTTCCACTAAATAAAGTTTTAATTAATTTACCAACATATTGATGCTGAGCTTTTTGTTTATCAAAATTTGAATGATATATATGCGTTTTAGCAGTTTCATCTCTTGATACAATTCCTTTTTCATGCATTATTTGCATTAACTTGAGCGTAGTTGTGTATCCTATTTCTTTGTTTTTTGCAATAATATTATGCACCTCTCGTACAGATGCATTGCCTTTTTCCCATAAAATACTTAAAATTTCCAATTCACTTTCGGTTGGCTTGAAAGTTTTACTCATAATATTACGATTATATTCGTAAGCAATTTACTTTATGTGGTAGAGATAAAAAAAAGATCCCCCCGAAATTTCGGAGGGATCTTGTTAAAATTTATTAAAAACGACTATTTCATTTTAATGAAAGCTGCGTATTTAGCATTTTGAGCATCCGTTAAAGCTTTTCCGTTAACAGAAATTTTGCCATTATTCACGTTGATATTTACATTGTCATTTGGTGCTAAACCATCGGCTTGTAATGCTTTCAATAATGATTTAGGATCTGAAGAAACAGTTGTTGTTTTGTTTTTAGCGCAACAAGAATCGCCCATTTTAGCACAGGTTGCTGAATCCATTTTAGCACATGAAGAGTCAGTTTTAATTATTGAAATTTCAACAGTTTGTTGCTTACTTGAAGCTCCATTTGTTGGATGCATTTTAGCTAAAGTTGGAGCCAATACCAATGATACAATTGACATTAATTTAATCAAGATATTCATGGAAGGACCTGATGTATCTTTAAATGGATCACCCACAGTATCACCAGTTACAGATGCTTTATGTGGTTCAGATTTTTTATAGAACATTTCACCGTTAATTTCAACTCCTTTTTCGAATGATTTTTTAGCGTTATCCCAAGCACCACCTGCATTGTTTTGGAAAATACCCATTAACACACCACTCACTGTTGCACCCGCTAAGAAACCACCTAAAGCTTCAGGGCCTAATGTGAAACCAATTAAGATAGGAGAGATGATGGTGATTGCACCTGGTAACATCATTTTTTTCAAAGATGCTTCCGTTGAAATAGCCACACACTTATCGTATTCTGGCTTACCAGTACCTTCCATGATGCCTGGAATGGTACGGAACTGACGACGAACTTCTTCCACCATTGACATAGCAGCTTCACCCACCGCACGAATTGCTAATGAAGAGAAAATGAATGGAATCATACCACCTACAAACAATGCAGCTAATACATCAGCTTTATAGATGTCAATATGTTGATTGTTTGGCATCGCAACTCCCACAAAGGCAGCGAATAATGCTAATGAAGTTAAAGCAGCAGAAGCAATGGCAAAACCTTTACCACTGGCAGCTGTTGTATTACCCACAGCATCCAAAATATCTGTTTTTTCACGAATTTCAGCAGGTAACTCACTCATTTCTGCAATACCACCAGCATTATCTGCGATTGGACCAAATGCATCAATGGCTAATTGCATAGCAGTTGTTGCCATCATCCCTGCAGCAGCAATTGCCACACCATATAAACCTGCACAAGCATAAGAACCATAAATACCAGCAGCCAAAACTAAAATTGGATAGAAAGTAGATTCCATACCAATGGCTAAACCCCCAATAATATTGGTAGCGTGACCCGTACTTGATTGTTTAATAATACTTAATACTGGACGCTTACCCATTGCTGTATAAAACTCAGTAATAATACTCATTAAAGTACCTACTACTAAACCTACAGCAATCGCTCCAATCACGCCATTTCTTGTAAATGCTAAACCACGTAAAACCATTGTTTCTGGTAAGATATTTGAAACTAAAAAGTAACAAGCAATTGCAGTTAAAATCATTGAACCATAGTTACCCATGTTTAAAGCTTTTTGAACTGTAGCCGTATTTAAACCAGCAGATTCGCTTATTCTTACAAAGAAAGTACCAACGATTGATAATAAAATACCAACACCGGCAATTAACATTGGTAATAAAATTGGAGATAATCCACCAAAAGCATCTACTAATTTTCCACCACCAACACCTGTAACTTCTTGACCCAATACCATGGTAGCCAATACAGTTGCCACATAAGAACCGAATAAATCGGCACCCATACCGGCAACGTCACCTACGTTGTCACCCACATTATCTGCAATCGTTGCAGGGTTACGAGGATCATCTTCAGGAATACCAGCTTCTACTTTACCTACTAAATCTGCTCCTACGTCAGCAGCTTTGGTATAGATACCACCACCTACACGTGCAAACAATGCGATAGATTCAGCACCCAAAGAGAATCCAGTTAAAATTTCTATGGTTCTTAACATGCCTTCTGCATCACCATCTGGTGAGAAATAATGTTTGATGATTAAAAACAAACCACCCAAACCTAATACAGCTAAACCCGATACACCTAAGCCCATAACTGAGCCCCCCGTAAAGGATACTTTCAAAGCTCGTGCTAAACTCGTTTTAGCTGCTTCTGCTGTTCTCACGTTTGCTTTTGTAGCCACTTTCATTCCTATGTAACCAGCAGTTGCACTAAATACAGCTCCAATTACAAATGAAATAGCAATACTCCAGTGACTTGACTCATTTTTTGAAGCCATGAAGCCTAATAATATGGCAACAATCACCACAAAATATCCTAATATTTTCCACTCAGCTTTTAAGAAAGCCATAGCACCTTCAGCAATATAATTACTGATTTCTTTCATTCGATCATTACCAGCATTTTGTCTAGATACCCAGTTGAATTTCAATAGGGTATAGAGTAACCCAATGATACCCATTGCCGGAACGGCATAAAATAATAAATCTCTCATAAGAATTGCTTATTCAGTTAATAGTTTAGAATCAATTAAGGTTTGCAAAAATAGGGTGAAAAGGGCAAAAAACGTTAAAATTTAGGGAACTTTACTCAACCAAAGAAGTGGTATCCTGTTTACCTGTAAAAACTGATGCAATTTCCTTTCCTTTATAAATGGTTTTGTTAAATTTATTGCCAAGAATGATAATCGTAGCTGCTTCATTCAGTAATCTAGTAAAAACAGTATTATTACCGTGCCACCATCCATTGTGATAAATTAATTTTTCTTCATTAGGTTTTAAAAGCATTCTCCAACCTAATCCATAGTTATGATAATTAGTGGTTAAGGGGCTCTTTGGTGTATAGGACATGGCTAGGGTACTTAATTTTAAAAATTTGCCTTGTGTCAATGCTTTATCCCATAATAATAAGTCACGACCTGTGCTATAAACATTTTTGTCACCGTAAATTAAATCATACTTTTCAATTTTATAGGGTTGCATCTTGGCATTATAAGAAGGAAGATACTTATTCATTGCCTTTTCATTAAAAATAAATGTATGATTCATCTGTAATGGCTTAAAAATGGTTTGAGCCATAAAATCAGGGAAATCTTGTCCGGTGATTTTTTCAATGATTAATGCCAGAATAATATAATTCGTGTTACAATATTTAAAAACTTTATTGGGATTTGCTAAAGGAGTAGGATGTTTAGCAATCATAAAATCTAACACGTCCTTATTATTGTAATTGCCTACTTTAAAGGGCTTATCATTTCCAATTAACTTAAGTTTTTTTACCCATCTCCCTTTCTTATTTTTAGTTCTTTGGACAATGTATTTTTTGGTTTCCATAAAATGTGTATAATCTGGCAAACCTGTTCTGTGGGACAATAATTCTTCAATAGTGATTGATGGATATGGGAAATTGGGGAAAAAGGAGTTAACCGTTGCATTTAAATCTAACTGTTTATTTTCCCATAATTTTAAAGCCGCCATCGCTGTAAAAGTCTTGGAAATGGAAGCAAGATGAATGGGGGTTTCAGGAACTATAGGGGTATGTGTACTATTATTTGCAAATCCTTTATAATCTTCGAATATGATTTCTCCATTTTTAGCAACTACAATTTCACCACTAAAATATTTACCCAATAGTTTAGTGTATTTAGCTTGTATTTCAATTGCCAATTTTTCTTTTTCGCCAGCTTGAAAACTTTTGTACACCGGAACCACTGCATTGGTTTCTATTTGTTTAGGCCCTTGTCCTGTTCCACAAGCACAACTTAAGAAATAGACACAAAACAAAAAATACATCTTCACAATCATCCGTAAATTTTTAATTGGTTGAATTTACTGAATAGTCCGTAGTTAAATAGATTTTTTTGTTATTACACAAGAACCAAGTAAATTTTTTAACTTTGTTTTATGATTAATATAAAGGTAACTAGTTATCCCAAGGATAAAATTAAAGTATTATTCCTTGAAAACATTAGTGAAAAAGCTGTACAATATTTTAAAATACAAGGGTATACTAATGTTAAAAAACTGTCCGGTGCTTTAAACGAGGAGGAATTAATAAAAGCAATAAAGGATGTACATATTTTGGGAATTCGATCCAAAACATTTATTTCTAAGAAAGTAATAGATAGCGCTAAAAAATTACAAGCAATTGGCTGTTTTTGTATTGGAACCAATCAAGTTGATATAAAGGCATGCAAATTAAAAGGCGTAGCCGTTTTCAATGCTCCTTATAGTAACACCAGAAGTGTTGCAGAATTAGTCATTGGTGCCTCAATTCTTTTAATTCGTAAAATTATTGATAAAAATAAATTAGCACACGAGGGCATTTGGAATAAAGAAGCAAAGGGCAGTTATGAATTAAGAGGTAAAACAATTGGGTTAATTGGATATGGTAATATAGGGATGCAAACGAGTATCATGGCTGAAGCCATGGGCATGAAAGTCAAATTTTATGATATTGAAACGAAACTACCAATTGGCAATGCACAAGCTGTAAAAACGATCAAAGAATTGGTTAGCAGTGTTGATATCATTTCCTTACATGTACCTGAAACAATCCAAACAAAAAATTTAATTAGCAGGGAATTAATAAAAAGCATTAGGCAGGGTTCAATTTTAATTAATTATTCGAGGGGAGAGGTGGTTGACTTAGTCGCTTTGGCTGAAGCCTTAACTTCCAAACAATTAAGTGGTGCTGCCATTGACGTGTTTCCATGGGAACCAGAAAAAAATGGAGATACATTTACCACGCCACTTCAAGGATTGTCAAATGTACTTTTAACTCCACATATTGGGGGTTCAACCGAAGAAGCTCAAGAAAATATTGGAGAAGATGTAAGTATAAAATTGTACCAATATTTAGAACGAGGGGTATCAAATGGATCACTTTCTGTACCGGTAATTAATTTACCTCCTATTGAGGGTGCTCACCGAATATTACACATTCATAACAACGTACCAGGCGTGTTGAGTGCAATCAATTCAGTTATGTCAAAGCATAAAATTAATATTGTAGGTCAATATTTAAAGACAAATGAAGAAATAGGATATGTAGTTTTAGACGTAGACTCAAAACTTTCTAAACAAGCAATAGATGTATTAAGAGAAGTAAAAGAAACCATCCGAGTGAGGTTATTATATTAAGCTTTATTACCCAAGGCCAATAATATAGCTTCTACTTCCTTTTCATTAACACTTATTGAGGACAAACGCTCTTGCATTGATTTTACTTGAAAGTTCATTTTTGAAGCAAAATCTATTCTTGCAGCACTATGAATTTCTTTTGCCCCTGTTTCGTCAATAATATGTTTACAATTGTGCGAACGAACACCACTACCTGGTAAAATAATAATTCGATCTGAAGCTAATTGTATTAATTTTTGAATCATTGGGATCCCATTTTCCACATTAGGCACTTGTCCACTTGTTAAAATTCGTTTACAGCCAGTATTTATAATTTCGTCCAATGCCTTGAAAGGATCGTTACATCGATCAAATGCTCTATGAAAAGTAATTTCCATGGGTGCAGCCAATTGAACCAATTCAGTCGTTCTTTTGACATCAATGGATCCATCCGATTGTAATAAGCCAATAACTGCACCTGGATATCCAAGTGATTTTACCATCAGTAAATCCTTTTTAATACATTCATATTCATTGTTTGTATATAAAAAGTCACCACCTCTTGGGCGAATAATGGGGAAAACAGGTTTATCTGTTAAAGCAATTAATGTGCATAAACTTCCATAAGAAGGTGTAGTGCCTCCTTCGGTTGGATTTTCACAAAATTCAATTCTGTCAGCACCTGCTTTTAGGGCAAGAACTGCCGCCTCAATTGAAAAAACAGCAATTTCTACAACTACTTTTTGACGCATTTTATTTAGAAATTAAGTTTCAATATTAAATACAAAAAGGAGATTCAATCAATTGATTACCAATATTATTTTGAACAGCATAATTAAATCCTTTATGAAGTGAGAAGGCGCCATGTTCTCCATTTTTATTCAATGCAATAAAACAAACTTGTATATCTTTTGCTTTTTCTTTCTTAATTCGATTTATTTTTTCAACAACCAAACGACAAGCATCCGTTGGCGATTTTCCTTGTCGCATGTGTTCTACGACGGCACTAGCACCTGCTACTCTTATAACATCCTCACCTTGTCCCGTTGCTACTACAGCGCCCACTTCATTGTCAACATACAAACCAGCCCCAATAATAGGAGAGTCTCCAACACGACCTCTTAATTTAAAACCAGCCCCACTTGTAGTACAACTTCCGCTTAAATTTCCCATTTTATCAAGCGCAACCATACCAATTGTATCATGATTCCAGTCGCCATTTGCAAATCGTGTCGGTGCTTTAAATTGATCAGCTAACTGACTAACGGAGGTTTTTGGCTTATTTGTAGAAGGGTTCGAATATCTTTCTATGTTGATTACAGGTTGATAGGTAGATGTTTTTAGCCATTGTTTGTATGCTTTTTCAGCAGACTCAGATAATTTTCCTTCTGCTACTGGAAAGCCTTGTTCAATTGCAAATTGAAAGGCACCTTCTCCAACGAGCATCACATGTGGCGTTTTTTCCATCACCTTTCTTGCCACCGCAATGGGGTGTTTAATTCTTTCTAAAAAAGCAACACTGCCACAATTAAATTCATGATCCATTATAGAAGCATCCAAGGTTACATGACCATCCCGATCTGGATTGGCTCCAAGGCCTACACAACAACTAATTTCATCCTCAGTAACCATAACACCCTTTTCGACAGCATCCAAAGCATTTCCACCATTGTTCAAAATTTCCCAAGCAGCTTTGTTTGCATTCAAACCTGCCTCCCAAGTTGCAATGACAATTGGTTGTTCTACTTTTTTAATCCCATTGTTTGCATATGCATTTAAAGAAATGCCCGCGAGGCCAAGACTGCTTATATTGATAAAATTTCTACGATTTATTTGCATGATAGCCTGATATTTAATGAATTTGAAATTACGAAGATTCAAGCTATTTATGTACATTTAGTTTGTATATGAAATTCATTTTTGAACAATATCAATGGGAGGTTTTACACATTGAACAACTGCACCAAGGACTAATTAATAAAACCTTTATTATTAAAACGACTGAGGGGGATTTTATTTTACAAACCATCAACCACCATATTTTTAAGCAACCTGAACAAATTGATGATAATATAAAAACTATAGGAAATTATCTTACCACAAATTTCCCTACTTATCTGTATACCCATCTCATACAAGCTAAAAATAAAAAAACATTGTTGGAGTGGGAGGGATGCTATTATAGGGCCTTTCAAAAAATAGACGGGTATGCATTATCCAAAGTAAACACTACTCATCAAGCCTATCAAGCCGCTGCACAATTTGGAAAATTTACTAAGATACTAAGTGGCCTGAACATGAATCAATTGCATGTTACACTACCCAATTTTCACAACCTGAACCTTAGGTATGAATCTTTTTTAAACGCTATTGTTCATGGTAACCAAAATAGAATTCAAACAGCAAAAAATGCCATTTCTTTTTTACAAGCGCACAAATGGATTGTTGAAAAATACCAAAAATTTATTAACCATCCAGCGGCCAAGCTAAGGGTTACACATCATGATACAAAGATTAGCAATGTTTTATTTTCTGATAAGGATGGAATGGAAACTGCAATTTGTGTAATTGACCTTGATACCGTTATGCCAGGTTATATTATTAGTGATATAGGTGATATGTGTCGTACTTATTTATGTAATGTAACCGAGGAAGAGGAAAATTTAGCATTAATTAGTGTAGAACCCTCAAAATGGGAAGCAATTAAAAATGGATATATTCGTGAAATGGAATCATCTTTATCTAGTTTTGAGATTGGGCATCTATTTTTTGGTGGTCAATTTATGATTTATATGCAAGCATTGCGTTTTATGACAGATCATTTAAGCAACGATATGTATTATGGAGCCAAAAAAGAGGGCCATAACTATCTTAGGGCCCTCAATCAAATAAGACTTTTGGAAGTTTTTTCTGAATTAGAATCGTATTAAAATTGGTCATCCATTGCAAAATTTGGCTTACGAACTTGCCATTTTCCACGTGTAAAATCCGGTATTTCTTGTACTTGTCCATGTTCGGCAATCGATTTTTCTGATAGCGGTGTTATAGCATACCAAGTTGCCAAATCATATACATCAATTGGGAAAGGCACTTTTCTTTTAATACACTCAATAAACGCATTTTCCACAAAAAAATCCATACCTCCATGCCCAGCGCCTTCTGCATCTTTTTCAAAACGTTTCCATAATGGGTGATCATGTTCTTTTAAGTAAGGTTCTGGATTTTCCCAAACATGTGCTTTTTTAGACACGCCCTCCATATAAATATGTCCAGCATTCAATGCTCCTGAACTAAAGTCCTGCCATAAACCCTTTGAACCTTGAACACGGAATCCTAAATTATAAGGACGAGGGGAATTGGTATCGTGTGTTAATAGTATCGTCTCTCCATTGTGTGTTTGAATTTGAGTAGATACAATATCGCCTAATTTGAATTTTAACTTCGCATTTGGGTGATTTTCACCACCTTTAGGGTGGTTAACTATATAATTATGTAAACCTCTTGCCTTAGTTGCCACCGAAGACAACCTAGTGAATCGATTCCCTCTATTGGCATCTACCATCATGGCCACTGGACCTAATCCATGGGTTGGATACAATTCCCCGTTTCTATATAAAGAATGGTTTGTTCTCCATTTCGCTTCACTAAAACCTTTATCACCAAATTCAACGCCTGAATCATAAGCTGTTATGCCATCATTAAACTTAACACCTCTTAAATCATGTTCATACCCGCCCTGTAAATGTAATAATTCACCAAACATGCCTTTTCTTACCATATTATATACAGCCAACACATCGCGTCGGTAGCATACATTTTCCAAACACATAACAGGAATATTCATTTTCTCACTTGCATTAACGATGTCCCAACAATCAGTTAATTGAATGGCTCCACAAACTTCCACACCTGGAATGATTCCATTTTTGATCGCTTCTAAAGCTTGTGGGATATGCCATTCCCAAGGCGTAGCTATGATAACTGCATCAATATCAGATCGTTGTAATAATTGTTTGAAATTTTCATTTCCATGATTATATTCAATTGCCGCAGGCCTTCCTGCCTCCTTAAGAATTTTTTGAGCATTGGCTAGCATTTGTTTATCCGGATCTGCAAAGGCAACAATTTCTGTATCTTTTCTTTGACAAAGCATTTCTATATGATTTTGGCCTCTAAAACCAGTGCCAATGATTCCCAACCTTACGATATTTTTTTTCTCATTGGATTGCGCTTGAATGAATAATGGGTTTAGACCTAATGCTAAAGTTGTTAAACCTGTATCTTGAACAAATTTTCTTCTACCAAATGGATTTGACATAATCTTATAAATTTGAATTATTATACTTTACAATGTAAGCATATTTATTAAAATTTCAATTTTAATCATTAACTTAAATGGTTCAATAATCTTACTGTTTTTTTAATTAAAATTTAGTAAATTTAATCTTATAATTAACATTATGTTAAATAATATATTAAATTATAACCCTCTGATTATAGAGGGTTATATTATTTTTTTTAAGCTAATTTATTGATACTTGTCATGTAACTTATCGTAAATGTTAAATTGTAGATCTGCTTCATCAGATGCTTTTTGGTCTTTTCCTCTCAATTTATCACGCTTATAAGCATATAAAGTTGCTAAAAAATCAACTGATTTTGAGGCTACACTTTTCTCAGCTCTTTCTAATTTTTCTTTATCCTTTAGTACATTATACGATTTTGTAATCCATAAAATTGAATTATCAACTTTAACTTTTATGAATGGATCTAAAGCGGTATTTAATTTTTTAATCGAATCCTGCTGTGCTTTGAATGCATTATCGAAAGCTAGTTTCTTTTTTGGATCTTTAGGTGCAGCTGGCTTATTGGCATTTAAAGTTTGCAATGCCTTTATATTTTGAACTACTTTATCGTCAAGTAAATTAAATTGATTGTAATATGCGATACCAATATTAAAGGCTGCGGCATAGTTTTTAGGATTCATGTTGTATGCTTTTTCATAGGCCACTTGCGCTTTTTCAATGTATTTGTCAGGATTTTCTTCTGATTTACCTGACATAAACATATCACCAAACATCTGATATTCAATTTCAGTTAACTGACCTGCTGCCACCTTCTGGTCAAAAAGTGCAATTTTTTCATCTATACTAAGATTTTTATCAATATAATCTGTAGCATATTCATCCCAAGCTTCTTTTGGATAAGCTGATTTTGCAGCACTTAAGATTTGATCGAATTTAACTTTTTCTTTTTTGGCGATGTATTGAATTAATACATAACGGTATACATCAATGTATTCTGGGGCTGACACTTTGTAATCAATCAATCTTGAATAATAGTTAATGGTACCGTCGACATTTCCAGCATTTTGATTCGAATAACCTGCATATACCAATGAAGTGGTATCAAATTTTTGTTTTGAAGTAGCCCATCCATTTGAAAAAATGATATCACTAAAAATTACTGCATTTTCAAAACTTGATGCCGCTTGTTTCCAATTTTTTGTATTAAAAGCATTCACACCATCCTTGAAACTTTTTAAATAAACATCAAAAAAAGGATCTTGTCCATTTTCTTTTGCAATTGGATATCCAGCTGCTTTATCCAATTTAATATATTCATCGATGGCTGCTTTTAATTGACTATAAGCAGTTGGATTTTTTAAAGTGTCTTTGTAAAAACCACTATAAATTTTTGCTTTCCAAAAAAAGCCATCAGCGGTAGTTAATAAAGTTGGCTTTTTTGCAACTACTTTTTCATATTCCGTTTTTGCTGCTTCGTATTGACCAATTAGGATATTGGTTTGTACTTTTTTAAAGTCTTGTGCATTAACAAGTTGGGTACCCAACATAAGCGCTAAGACCACTAAAATCCTTTTCATAATCATCGTTTTTGTTGTTAAGTTTTTATTTTTGCTTACTTTTTTATTCGATTGGGGTGTCACTATTTTCAGGCATTGAATTCGCTAAACTTGTGTTTTCAGCTACATCAGCATCATGAATTTCTTCTTCCTCGACATCGTTTTGTTCCCTAATGATAGAGGTAGCTGCTATTTCATCTCCTTCATCCAATCGGATTAATTTAACACCCTGTGTAGCCCTACCTGCTTCTCTAATATGATTGATACTTGTCCGAATTGTCACCCCAGATTTGCAGGTTATCATTAAATCATCAGATTCTAATACGTCCATTAGACCCACCAAACTACCTGTTTTTTCAGTTACGTTGATGGTTTTTACGCCCTTTCCTCCTCTATTGGTAATTCTATATTCATCAATTGCCGTTCGCTTACCAAAGCCTTGTTGACTTACAACTAAAATAGTTCGGTCTTTATCTTCCCTACTTATACATACCAATCCAACAACTTCATCTTTTTCATCTTCCACTTCAATGCCAGCCACTCCAATGGCACCACGGCCTGTAGGTCTTACTTTTTCTTCAGGGAATCGGATTGCTCTACCTGATTTAATAGCCATCATTACCTCGTGATTGCCATCTGTCAAACGGGCGGCTAATAATTCATCCCCTTCATTGATTGTAATTGCATTAACCCCATTGGCTCTAGGACGGCTGAATTCTTCTAAACAAGTTTTTTTGATGATTCCTTTTTTTGTACATAAGATGATAAAATGATTATTGACATAGTCTTTATCAGCTAATTTACGAACTTCGATAATTGCTTTTACTTTGTCATCAGGAGGCAATTGAATTAAATTTTGAATCGCTCTTCCTTTACTGGTTTTCTCACCTTCCGGTATTTCATAAACCATCATCCAAAAGCATCGCCCTTTTTCTGTAAAAAATAAGATCGTATCATGAGTAGAGGCAATAAATAAATGCTCTACATAATCTTCTTCACGTGTCTTTGAACCAATAGCACCTCTTCCACCACGTTTTTGTTGGCGATATTCTGAAACAGATGTACGTTTAATATACCCTAAATGTGAAATCGTTATGACAACGTCCTCCTCCTCAATTAAATCTTCAATGCGCATTTCATCTGCCAAATATTGAATTTCCGTTTTACGTTCGTCCCCAAATTTTTCTTTAACTTCTAACAATTCAGTTTTGATTAATTCAAAACGTAAATGTTCACTTGCTAATAATTCTTTTAAGGAAGCAATTAATTTCATTAATTGATCAAATTCTTCCTTAATTTTTTCACGCTCCATCCCCGTTAAACGTTGCAACCTTAGTTCTAAAATTGCTTTTGCTTGTATTTCTGAAATACCCCATCCTGCTGAAATGAGGGCTAATTTAGCGGCCTCAGGATTTGGTGAATTTCGAATTAACCTGATCACTTCATCTAAATGATCCAATGCGATTAGATAACCTTCTAATATATGCGCCCTTTCTTCAGCCTTTCTCAATTCAAACTTAGCACGTCGAATAACCACTTCCATCCTAAAATCAATGAACTCTTCGATTAAATCCTTTACATTCATGATTTTAGGACGACCCTTTGTTAGGGCAACATTGTTGATTCCATAACTAGTTTGTAATTCTGTGTATTTATACAATTGATTAATAATAACTTGGGCTACCACATCTTTCTTTAATTCAATAACAATGCGGGTACCTTCTCTTTTATTACTCTCATTGTTCACATGTGAAATACCTTCAATGGTTTTATCAACAACCAGTTGTCCAATTCTATCTGTTAAATGATCTCTGTTTACTTGGTATGGAATTTCGTTAATAACAATCATTTCTCTACCACTGGCTTTGGTCTCAACCGTACACTTACCACGTAAAACAACACGTCCTCGACCCGTCATTAAACCTTGTCGTACACCCTCCATTCCGTAAATGATCCCACCCGTTGGGAAATCGGGCGCTTTTATATAGCTTATTAATTCTTCAATCGTAATTTCTCTATTGGCTATATATGCGATACAGCCATCAATTACTTCATTCAAGTTGTGTGGTAACATATTTGTAGCCATCCCTACAGCGATACCCGAGGATCCATTGACTAATAATTGGGGGATTCTAGTAGGTAAAACACTCGGCTCTTCTAAACTATCATCAAAGTTTAATTGAAAATCAACTGTATCTTTTTCCAAATCATCTAACATGGCTTCAGAAATACGTTGTAAACGTGCCTCCGTATACCGCATGGCTGCTGGTGGATCACCATCCTGGTTACCAAAGTTACCTTGTCCATCAACTAACTTATAACGCATCGTCCATTCCTGCGCCATACGAACTAGGGTATCATAAATAGCCGTGTCACCATGCGGGTGAAACTTTCCCATCACTTCCCCAACAATACGCGCTGATTTTTTATAAGCCTTATTGCTATTATTCCCTAATTCGTGCATCGCAAATAAAACACGACGATGTACAGGTTTAAATCCGTCTCTAACATCTGGCAAAGCTCTCCCTACAATCACTGACATAGAATAGTCAATGTAGGATGTTTTCATTTGTTCTTCAATATTGACCTTAATTACACGGTCATTATCCTGGGTTTGTTCTAGACCTAAATGCTCATTCAAATTTTCTTCCATAATATTACTTTCTTTTCGTCTACATCTTCATACAAAATTGCACAAAATTGACTCTTTACGAAGTTAACTTTTAAGGATGTTTTTTTGGTAATTTACGGTCAAAATTTAACACCCATTTATCCACAAATTAAGCGTTACGCTCCCATTCATAATCCAACTGTCTCTTGTCCAAATTAGCTGCGATTACTTTAATATTTACACGATCGCCCATGCTAAATTTTCTACCAGATCTTAACCCAACAATCGCATAGGAAGATTCAATAAGTCTAAAATCGTCCACTTTGGAAAGTGAGTGAATATTCACCAAGCCTTCACATTTATGTGCCACAGTTTCCACCCAAAAACCAAAATTGGAAACACCACTTATTACCCCTTCAAAAGTATGGCCTAAAAACTGACCCATGTATTCAACTTGTTTGTATTTATTAGCAGCTCTTTCTGCTTCCATAGCAGCCCTTTCCCTTTCACTACAATGAACACATTTCTCCTCCATATTTTCATCCAATAAAGGATGACCCATTAAAACAGATTGTACCACACGGTGTACCAATACATCAGGATACCGTCTAATCGGAGATGTAAAATGACAATAATAGGTAAAGCCTAACCCGTAATGTCCGATATTATTAATGGTATATATCGCTTTTGCCATAGTCCTAATTCCCAATTGTTCCAACACATGTTGTTCAGGTTTACCCTGAGCTGCTAACATTAAATTATTAAAGCTGTGGGCAATTTGTGAAGGGGTGCTAATATCAAAAGGGTAACCGTGCGATTTTGCAAAAGAAACAAAAGGGGAAAGTTTATCTTCATTTGGTTGGTCATGCACTCTGTATGGAAATGGAATTGCTTCATTTTTAATTTTTATTCCCCCCATTTTTTCGGCAATTAATTGATTGGCTTTCAACATCAATTCCTCTATTAGTTGATGTGACTCTTTACTCTCTTTAACACTAATTCCGGTTGGTTTACCCTTTTCATCCAATACGAATCTTACTTCTTGTGATGAAAAATTGATTGCTCCATTGTTAAACCTTGTTTTTCTCAGAAGTTGTGTGTAATTCAATAACCATAAAATTTCTGTGCAATAATCTCCTACTTTGGTATCAATGATTGCTTGAACTTCTTCATAAGTGAATCTTCTATCAGAATAAATGATTGTTTTACCATACCATGTATTAACAATGTTACCTTGTCCATTTATTTCAAAAGTGGTTGAAAAAGTCAATTTCTCTTCATTTGGTCTTAAGGAGCATAATTCATTGGATATTTTCTCAGGAAGCATGGGGTATACCCTATCAGGTAAATACACCGAAGTTGCTCTTTCAAAAGCTTCTTTGTCAATAATCGTATTGGGTTGTAAAAAATGACTAACATCAGCAATATGAATCCCAATTTCTATATTTCCATTGTTTAATTTTTGCCAGGAAATGGCATCATCAAAGTCTTTTGCATCAATAGGATCAATGGTAAATGTTAAAACTTTTCGATAGTCTTTTCTTTTCGCTATTTCTTGTTCATTTATTGTGGCAGACAATGACCTTGCAAAAGCCAAAGTTTCTTCACTAAATGATAAACTAAAACCAGCTTCAGCAACAATTGATTTCATTGATAAATCATTTTCTTGTTCAGCTGTAAAAACACTTGTTACTTCTCCTTCTGGCTTTCGATTTACATTGTCCCAATTTGTTAATGTTACAATAACTCGATCTTTATCTTTTGCCCCATTTAGTTTATTCATTGGGATATAAAAATCAGGCATTGGATAAGTTGAATTGGGTATGAAAAAAGCTATTTTTTCTTTTACCTGCATTGTACCTGCAAAAGAAACTTGTTTTCTTTTGAGCACAGCAACTACTTTTCCCTCTTTTTTCCCAGAACCTTGTCTAATTTTTGTAATTTTTACCGAAACTTCATCTCCTTTTAAAGCTGTATTAAAATCTGTAGGAAAAATTAGAATATCTTTTTCCATATCAGGCACCATCACAAATCCCATACCTGATTTAGCAATATCAAGCACTCCCTTATGTGTAGTCACTAAATTTGTTTGCTTGGTCGTTTTAGTTGACTTTTTAGTCACTTTTTTATTCAATTTTTTATTTGTAGTTTTTTTAAATACCATTTTTTGTTGCGTGGTGTTGTTGTATATAATCTATGATCATATGATTAAATTGGTGTTCCATATTAAATAAAAAGTGAGGCTTAATCGGGAGGATATACAATGGAATATTATTTAAAAAATCAGCGTATTTAATTAATCTCACAGCATCTTTTTCTGTTGTGATTATTAATTTTCGATTTGATTTTATTTGATTAAATTTTTCTTTTATTTCATTTAAATCATCAAATGAAAAAATATGATGGTCATTATAGCCAAGTTGATAATAAGTGTGGACATTTTCATTTAAGTATGCTTTTAAAGGCAAAGGGTTCGCAATACCACAAACCAACAATACTTCATCATTACTATTTAAGATCCATTCATCATTTGAATTATAGATGTGATAAGGTGTCCCGTAAGCAATACTTGTAAAGTAAATACTTTGATGCTGTTGTGGAAATAATTTCTCAATAATTTCATCCCTTTCGGATGTTGTTAAAAATTTAGGGCATTTTGTTACCACAATAACATCAGCTCTTTTTGCTGCAGCTCTTTCATCCCTTAAATCACCTGTTGGAAAAAAAATATCATCACAATACAGATTATGATAATCAGTTAATAAAATATTGAAACCAGCTTTTATTTCCCTATGTTGAAATGCATCATCTAATAGGATTGCCTGTATGTTAGGTATATCCTGAATTAATTGAGGAATTGCTTCTATTCTTCTTTCGCCTACAGCAATTGCGACATTGGGAAATTTAACATGAAATTGCATGGGCTCGTCTCCAATTTCAAGTGCGGTAGTATTTACGTCGGCCAAAGCGTATCCTTTGGTTTTTCTTTTGTATCCCCTACTTAAAGTGGCCATTTGGAAACTATCCGCTGTAATGGAAAGTATGTGTTCAACCATTGGTGATTTACCAGTCCCTCCTAAAGATAGATTACCAACACATATTACTGGAAAATTAAATTGAACTGATTTGAATATATTTTTTTCGTACAGATAATTTCGCAATCGAATAATTAAACCAAACAAAATGGCTAATGGGAGTAATAATACTCTAAATGACTTTAAAAAATTATTGTTAAAACTCATAACATTTCCAAGGCGTAATACAATGTGTTAAAGGTACATCAAATTGATCGGTATCGAGAATTTTGGGTATCGGATCAAAATAGGAAATCCCCATTTTGAAATTAGTATATTTTGTATTGTAAAAAAATTTGTCATAATACCCTTTTCCAAATCCAACTCTATTACCATTTTCATCAAACCCTAATAAAGGAACCAATATTAAGTCTAGTCGTGAAGCATCTATTTGATGAATTGGCATAGGTTCCTTTATACCCCATTTGTGATGAATAAAATTTTCAGTCTCTTCGAAAAAAGTAAATACTCCATTTTTTTCATCAATTTTGGGATAAGCAATGACCAAAGTTGGAAACATTAATTTGAGGTACCTCGTTAATAAAAGGGTATTGGGTTCATTCATAGCTTCAATGGGGTAGAAACTTCCAATACAATGAATCGAGGACCAATTAAATTTTTGAAATTGAATTAACAGTAGGTCATCCAAATACGCACATTCCTTTTGGGTGAGTGATTTACGTTTTTCCAACATTATTTTACGTATATCTACTTTGCGCATAAAAATTAATTATTCGAAAAAACTAAAAATAGTTGTACCATAATTTCTTTCAAATTGATATCCAGTAAAGTTTTTATAATTATTCCTTGGGGTATGTTCTAAAATAAAATATCCTTGTGGGTTAATTAATTTACGTTCAACAATGATCTTAGGTAATTCATCAATAGTATGTAAGGCATAAGGTGGTCCTGCAAAAATGATGTCAAATTGATTTGTGCAGGTATTTAGAAATTGAAATACATCCATACGTAAAATTTGAGCGCAATCAATTTTTAGCATTTCAATGTTTCTTTTTATGAAATCGGCCATTTGATTGTCTTTTTCAACAATTGTTAATGATTCAGCCCCTCTAGAAGCAAGTTCATAACTTATACAACCAGTTCCGCCGAATAGATCTAAGGTATTCGCTCCTTCAATTTGAACTCTATTTTGCAAAATATTAAATAATCCCTCTTTTGCAATATCAGTAGTAGGTCGGGTATAAGGCATTTGATGCGGAGGGTGAATTTTACGACCTCCATATTTCCCTGAAATAATTCTCATTAAAAAATTAAATAAGTAGCATAAATATGATTTGGCTCTTCCAATAGTAAGTAAGCTCCTATTCCCTCTTTTGGAATTTCTACTATTTCACCAGTGGAAAAATAAGTTGCTACTTGGTGTATAAATTGATGTTTTGCTTTAAAATAACCGAAAATTTTAATTTTTGCAGTACCTAAATCTAAATCGCAATTTGAACAGGCATTTAATATATTATATGCATTTTGGTCATCCTCTTCAAGATCAAAATAATTGATAAATTGTAATTTACCCGCTTTGATAATTTTTATACAAAAGAAAGTGTCGAAAAAATAGATCGAAACTTCATTGTCTTGATGATTGTGTAAAATATACTCAGTATAATGATGCCAACTACCATTTGGAAACAATCTAGAAAATAAAGCACTCATTACATCTGGTATGTTAAACAATAAAACTAAATCATGATTTATTGGAGAAATATATAATTCTTCTTCATTCAATTTAGGATGCACTAAATTTAACTCATCGATATATAGTAAAGTATCTTCTTTAATTAATTTTTTTGTAAGTAAAAATTTAGGACTATTCCATATCATAGAGATTGATCGAAACGACCAATTTAATATTGTTGAGTGGGTTGTTAAAAATTGTTCAATGGTTGACCAACTTGCAACTTCATCCTCTATAGAAAAGTGTTCTAAGGCAATAAAATGGTTGTTTGTACTTTTTACTGAAAATACAATATTCTTTTGATCAAGAATTAGATACAATTGATCATGTTCTTGATGACCAGTCTTATCAGCTTGGCTATATAAGTTTAAAATATTTTTATACATTTATTAAATCTTATGCAATGATATAAAAAAAGAGTCAGTTCTTTGCTAAAACTAATAGTAGATTTACAATATATGAGTGAAATTCGTAAAACACCTTCCTTGCAAGTAAATGTCTCTAGCAAGCAAATTCTATCCATTTCGCTACCTATTGCGCTAGCCATTCTTGTACCCCAGGTAAATTTTGTCATTAACAATATCTTTTTGGGAATTTTAAGTAGCCAAGCACTTGCAATAGCGGGCATTACTGGTGTTTATTATTTAATTTTTGGGGTAATGACGCAAGGTTTAAACAATGGTTTACAAGCCTTAATTTCCCGAAGAGCAGGAGAGAATAAAGTGAACGAAATTGGCACCCTATTTTTACAAGGGGTTATTATTTCTCTTTTCTTTTCTTTAATGGCAATTGGATTTACTTATTTTATCGCCCCAACTTTATTTAAAAATGTAACTCATGATCAAAAAATTTTAAATGCAGTACTTAGTTTCTTAAAAATTAGAATATGGGGAATACCCTTTTTATTTATTTATCAAATGCGAAATGCATTACTAGTTGGTACCAATCAAAGCAAATTTTTAATTATTGGAACAGCTACGGAAGCTGCTGTCAATATATTTTTTGATTACAGTTTAATTTTTGGACATTTTGGTTTTATATCGATGGGATTAAATGGTGCAGCTTATGCCTCCATTATTGCTGAAATTTTGGGTCTTTTTGTTATTTATTTAGTCATTCATATTCAAAAAATTGGGGCTAGGTTTCAATTATTTAAGGAATTTAAAATTGATTGGAAGTCTATTAAATTAATCTTATCTCAATCAGCTCCCATTATGGCTCAATATATGATTAGTATCATTAGTTGGGAATTTTTCTATATTTTAATTGAACATAAAGGTGAGCAATCCCTTGCAGTTTCGAATACGATGCGCAATATATTTGGTGTTTTTGGATGCTTTACTTGGGCCTTTGCCACGACCACAAATACCATGGTTAGTAATATTATAGGTCAAAATAAAAAAGAAAATGTCATTCCATTGATCTATAAAATCATGAAATGGAGCGTGGGATTTGCGTTAACCATTTTCGTTTTATTAAATCTTTTTGCCAACCAATTTCTATCCATGTTTAGACAAAATGATAGTTTTATGCAAGAAGCTATCCCTGTGCTTAGGGTTGTTTCTTTTGCTTTAATTTTAATGGCAATGGCTACAATTTGGTTAAATGCAGTGACTGGAACAGGTCAATCTAAAATAAATTTATGGATTGAATTAGGTGCAATATTGATCTATATAACTTATTGTTATCTTACGATTGAATATTTTGATTTACCCATTACAATTGGTTGGATGTGTGAAATTATATATTGGATTTGTTTATTAATACCATCGTATTTGTACATTCAATCTAATAAATGGAAAGATAAAAAAATTTAACCCCTCTTTTTTTCAATAGAAACGGAGGTTTCACCATCATAAAATGGGATGGGTAATTTCAGTTTTGTAATTTCAACAAATACTTTTTCTGCAATTGGGTGCTGCTTTAACACTTTGTCAGCGATCAAACAGACCAATGTTTCAAGTAATGGTGTGGGTGTATTCATACTGTCTTTAATGATCGAATAAACTGAAACATAATCAATTGTTTGTTCCAAAAATTCAACCTTTTCTACCAAAGGGGTAAAGTCAATATGGATAGTTACTTTAAATTGATTACCTAGTTTTTTCTCTTCCTCAAAGATTCCATGATACCCATGAAAATTTAAGTTATTTAAACTAATACGCATTTTACTATTAGTGACCTTTTGACGTTAAATATCTTTCTGCATCTAAAGCAGCCATGCAGCCACTACCTGCTGCTGTTACTGCTTGTCTATAATTTTTATCTTGAACATCACCGGCAGCAAATACCCCGTCAATATTTGTTTTCGTTGTGCCAGGTTGAGTAATAATATAGCCAGTTTCATCCATTTCAAGAAAACCTTTAAAGATATCACTATTGGGTTGATGGCCTATTGCTACAAAAAAAGCACTCACCGGAATTTCTAACAACTCATTTGTAATATTATTTTTTACGCGAACTGCTTGAACAGTTTTTTCACCAAGAATTTCATCGGTTTCAGTATTGAAATATACTTTTATATTGGGCGTATTTAAAACCCTGTCTTGCATGATTTTACTAGCACGCATTTTATCTTTTCGTACAATCATGTGAACTTTTGTACACATTTTTGACAAGTAATGTGCTTCTTCGGCAGCAGTATCTCCTGCACCAACTATGGCAACTTCTTTTCCTTTAAAAAAGAATCCATCACATACCGCACAGGCACTTACACCAAATCCATTTAACCGCTCTTCACTAGGTATTCCCAACCATTTTGCACTTGCTCCTGTTGAAATAATGACTGCATTGGCCTCTATTACTTTTTCATCATCAATCCAAACTTTTTTTACTTCACCACTAAAATCAACTTTTGTTGCTAAACCATATCGAATGTCAGTTCCCATTCTTGCAGCTTGTTTTTCAAAATTGATCATCATTTCAGGTCCTTGAATACCATCAGGGAACCCTGGATAATTTTCTACTTCTGTAGTAATGGTCAATTGTCCACCAGGTTGAATACCCTGGTATAAAAGGGGTTTCATATTCGCTCTTGCGGCATAAATAGCAGCTGTATATCCAGCGGGACCTGAACCAATAATTAGTATGCTAACTTTTTCTGTTTCCATTGTATCAAAATTGTATTTTCAAAATTATTAAAAAAAAGCCCCAACAATTCAAATTGATTGTAGGGGCTTCTTATGATATTATTATGAATTAGCCCAAATAAGCTTTTAACGCACTACTATATCTAGCTTTTTGCAATCTCTTGATAGCACGTTCTTTAATTTGTCTGATTCTTTCTTTAGTTAAATCATATTTGATCCCAATTTGTTCTATAGTAACCCCATTTTCTCCATCCAAACCAAAATAAGCATTTACAATTTCTGCTTCTCTTGGACTCAACGACTTTAATACACGACGAATTTCTTCTCTCAATGAATCTTTCATAACATCTTCGTCCGTATCGGCACCTCCTTCTAATAAATCACCCATTGCAACATCTTCTGCTTCATGAACAGGGGCATCTAATGAAGTATGGCGTGTATTGGATTGGAATATATTATTAATTTCAGTCTCAGACATTTCTAAAATGCCTGCTAATTCCTCTGTTGAAGGTTCTCTTTCATGCTCTTGCTCAAAAGCCATGTATGCTTTATTGGCTTTATTATAGGTGCCAATTTTATTTTGTGGTAAGCGAACCAACCTTCCTTGTTCTGCTAAAGCTTGTAAAATAGACTGACGTATCCACCAAACTGCATAAGAAATGAATTTGAACCCTTTTGTTTCATCAAATCGTTGAGCAGCTTTAATTAATCCTAGGTTACCTTCATTAATTAAGTCACTTAAGGACAAACCTTGGTGCTGATATTGTTTGGCAACAGATACGACGAAACGTAAATTTGCCTGTACCAATTCATCCAAAGCACGTTGATCCCCCATTTTTATTTGTTGTGCTAAGGTGGTTTCCCGCTCAGGATTGATCATTGAAATTTTAGAAATTTCTTGTAAATATTTTTCTACCGCTTGAGAATCTCTGTTGGTAATCTGTGTAGCAATTTTAAGCTGCCTCATGCAAAGAATTTATTTTTGTATATAACGTATAAAACACTTAAATAGTATAGTGTTATCAGTCTGCAAAGGTACTATTTTGTGACCAATTTTACAAATATTGAGAAGAAAAGTCAAAAACAACCCATAATTCCTTAAAATTTATTTTTTTCGTTTATCCACCCATAGATTTATCTTCGTAAAATGATTGATTTTAGATCCGATACCGTTACCAAGCCAACCAGCGGGATGTTAACTTTTATGCAATCAGCCCAAGTTGGTGATGATGTCTTTGGTGAAGACCCTTCTATAAACACTTTAGAAAGTATAGCCGCTGCTAAATTTGGTATGGAGGCTGGACTTTTTTGTCCTAGTGGTACAATGACCAATCAATTGGCGATTAAAACACATACCCAAGCAGGCGACGAAATTATCTGTGATGAGCTATCCCATATTTATCAATATGAAGGCGGTGGTATTGCCTTTCATTCAGGATGCTCCGTTAAACTTTTGCAAGGTGATCGAGGCAGACTCAAAGCAAGTCAAATTTTGGAAGCTATCAACCCTAATGATATCCACAAACCTCGTACCCATTTAATTAGTTTAGAAAACACTACAAATCGAGGTGGCGGAGCTTGTTATGATTTTAACACCTTACTAGAAATTAAAAAATTAGCAACAACACAGAAACTACCCTTACATTTGGATGGTGCTCGCATCTTCAATGCAATGGTAGCCCAAAAGGAATCCTCAGTGGAATATGGAAACATATTTGATTCAATTTCAATATGTTTGAGCAAAGGATTGGGAGCTCCTGTGGGAAGTGTCCTTCTTGGCTCTTTTGATTTTATACAGAAAGCAAGAAGATGGAGAAAAGTTTTTGGTGGAGGCATGCGACAAGCTGGATTTTTAGCTGCTGCTGGTATTTATGCATTGGAACATCATATTGACCGATTAGCCGAAGACCACAAAAATGCAAAAATGGTTAGTGAGTTTCTAGCAAAAAAAGACTTTGTGTCCTCTATATTACCTGTTGAAACCAATATTTTAATTGCCACAATTCAAGGTAAATATACTGCTGCTAGTTTTGTGTCAACTTTAAAAGAAAAAGGAATATTGGCCATTGCCATGACGCCAACCCAAGTTAGGTTTGTGTTTCATTTAGATATTTCAGACACGGACATTGCAAACACACTATCTGCAATTGATCAATTATAGCTATCAACAAGAATATACTTTAGCTTTGTTTTATAAATATAATCACAAAAAATAATATGTTAGAAAGAATTGATCCTACAACAACACAAGCCTGGTTTGTTTTAAAAAAACATTTTGAAGAAGAAATGAATCGAAAACAAATGAAAGATTTATTTCTAGTTGAGGAAAAAAGATTTGAAAACTATTCCATTACCACCCCTGAAATTTTATTTGATTATTCTAAAAATATTGTCACTGACAAGACCATGCAATTGCTTTTGCAACTTGCTGATGAATGTAGATTAGGGACAGCTATTGAAGCTCAATTTAGTGGAGTGGCAATCAATGAAACTGAAAAAAGAGCAGTTTTACACACTGCTTTAAGAAATTTTTCAGCACCTTCTTTAATCGTAAATGGCATTAATATTATGCCTGAAATTAAAAAGGTCTTACAGCAAATGGAAAAATTTTGTATAGCTATTCATACAGGTGTACATAAAGGTTATACAGGAAAAAAAATTAAAAACATAGTAAATATTGGAATTGGTGGAAGTGATTTAGGTCCTGTTATGGTAACCGAGGCCCTGAAACCATATTGGATAGAAGGTATACAAGTTTATTTTGTTAGCAATATAGACGGAACCCATATAGCTGAAACATTAAAAAAAGTTAACCCTGAAGAAACTTTATTTTTGATTGCCTCAAAAACATTTACAACACAAGAAACCATGACCAATGCACATACTGCAAGAGACTGGTTTTTACAAGTTGCCAAAAATGAAGCCCATATTGCTACCCATTTTGTTGCTTTAAGTACCAATGTAAAAGCAGTTAATGCATTTGGTATAAAAACTGAAAATATGTTTGCATTTTGGGATTGGGTTGGTGGTAGGTATTCTTTATGGAGTTCGATAGGCTTATCTATAGCTCTCACCATTGGATATCAAAACTTTGAAGCTTTGTTAAAAGGGGCACATGATGCGGATAACCATTTTAGAAATACTCCTTTTGATAAAAACATACCGGTAATAATGGCATTACTTGGTATTTGGTACACTAATTTTTTTGGAGCCCAAAGTGAAGCCATACTTCCTTATGATCAATATATGCACCGATTTGCCGCCTATTTTCAACAAGGAAACATGGAAAGTAACGGAAAGCAAATTGACAGAAAAGGTACACTTGTTAATTATACAACAGGGCCAGTTATCTGGGGAGAACCAGGAACCAATGGTCAACATGCTTTCTATCAACTAATCCATCAAGGCACTCTAATGATACCTTGCGATTTTATAGCACCAGCTCAAACCCACAATCCAATAGGAGATCATCATATAAAATTATTGAGCAATTTTTTTGCACAAACAGAAGCCTTGTTGAATGGGAAAACCCAAAAGGAAGTGATTGACGAATTAATGGCTGCCAACAAAACCCAAAATGAAATTGAATTTTTAACCCCTTTCAAAATATTTCCAGGCAATAAACCATCTAATTCTTTTTTAATAAAAAAAATCACCCCTTCTACATTGGGTTTTTTAATTGCTTGTTATGAGCATAAAATTTACACACAAGGCGTTATTTGGAATATATTCAGTTTTGATCAATGGGGTGTTGAATTGGGTAAGCAATTGGCAAATAAAATATTACCAGAACTTAACAGGGAGGAAATGGTTAATGGACATGATAGTTCGACCAATGGATTAATAAATCAATACAAAAATTGGAGAAAAAATGCTTAATGGAAACAAATTATCAAATAAGGCCAATTGAACAAAAAGACAATGCAGCCATAGCCCTGGTTATAAGAGCCACTTTGGCTGAATTTGGAGCCAATAAACCTGGTACGGTTTATTTTGACCCAACTACGGACGCATTATTTGAGCTTTTTAAAACGCCTGGCTCCATATATTTTATTGCAACACTACAAGACAAAGTAGTGGGTGGCTGTGGCATTTTCCCCACAAAGAACCTGCCTGCTGGCACTTGCGAATTGGTAAAATTATACCTACAAGCAACAGCAAGAGGCAATGGTTTAGGTAGGCAACTAATGGAAAAATCAATGCAATGGGCGAAAGAATATGGATATCATCAAATATATTTAGAATCGATGCCCGAACTCGCTAAAGCAGTTTCTATTTATGAAAAAATTGGCTTTGCTAGAATGGAAGGACCATTGGGCAATAGTGGACATGATGGTTGTGACATATGGATGATTAAACAACTATAACGAGTCAACAAATAGTTGGTTGATCACCATTTGTCTACTTCTTCTGTACTTAAATTATCCCCTTGGCTAGCTGTTGTTTCCCTAGCTTCTAATGGTTTTTTTTCTGTAATCGTTGTTGGGTCTAAATCTTGAGCGAGTTCATCAAGCATTTCAGTTGTCACATTCTTGTTCAAGCTTGGTGTATCTGTTATGCTAGCAGTATTAACATTATCTTCAGTTGTTGTACTTTCTTCATGGTTAAATGCATCAAAATCAAAGTCTGGCATTAATTCTGTTTTTACAAAATCAATTGCTTCAGTAATTGATTTAATGAATTTATTGAAATCTTCTTTATATAAGAATATTTTGTGGCGATCATAGCCATTGTTATCAAATCTTTTTCTACTTTCTGTAATTGTCAAAAAATAATCATTCGCACGTGTTGCACGCACATCAAAAAAATAAGTTCTTCTTTTTCCAGCACGTATTCTTGAACTAAATACACTCTCAACTTTCCTATCATACTGATCATATTGCTCGTTATCCATAATTTACTTCTTCTTTTATAAGTCTAAAATATTAAAATTTAATTTAAAAAATCAAATTTAAAATTAATTATTTTTTACCTCTTCTTGGGTTTGCTGTATTTTGTATAAGTCTGCATACAATCCATTTTTTGTTAATAAGTCAAAATGTGTTCCCATTTCGGCAATTTTACCATTTTCAAGGTAAATAATTAAATCAAAATGTAGTGTGTAAAAAATTCTGTGGGTAATAAAAATGGCCGTTTTATCCTGCATATATTCAGCAAGATTTTGCAAAATAATTTGTTCAGTTTTCGCATCCACTGCACTTAAGCAATCATCAAATACATAAATATTAGGTTTTTTTACAATCGCCCTAGCGATAGAAACTCTTTGTTTTTGGCCTCCACTTAAAGTAGTTCCCCTCTCCCCTATTAAAGTATCATATTTATTGGACAATTGTTGAATTTCATTGTAAACGTGTGCAGTTATGGATGCTTCATTTATTTGTTCTTCATTGTCAATTAAGTCCGTTAAGCCAAATTGTATATTGTTTTTGATGGAATCACTAAATAAAAAAACATCTTGTTGAACGTATCCAATTTCATTTCTCAAATGGCTTTTTGAAATATCTTTAATATTAACACCATCTAATAAAATATTCCCACTAGTGGGATCATACATGCGGGTTAATAATTGTGCAATAGTGGATTTCCCGGAACCTGTTTTACCCAACACCAATACTTTTTGACCAGCCGTTATTTTTAAATTAAACGCTGATAAAGCATTTATACCAGAATGAGGATAGGTTAAAGAAACATGTTCAAATTCAATATTTCCACTTGTATTTGTAATAGGCAAATGTCCACTTTTAATTGTTGGCTTAATTGCCAAAAATTCATTCAACCTTTTTTGAGAAGCAGCAGCTCTTTGAATCATGCTAGCAGTTAATCCAATGGCACTTACTGGGAAAGTAAGCATGTTAATATAAAAGACAAACTCAATTATGGTTCCTACTTTACTGGGATCTTGGTAGGCTTGAATGCCTCCTAAAAATATTGTTAACAAAGTACTCAATCCAATCATTAAAGACATAGTAGGTGTGTAAAATGCCTCGATGCTTGCTAACCCTACTGCACTTTTCCGGTATAATTCACTGTTTTTTTTAAAAAAACCAAGCATTGTGGTTTCTTGAACAAATGATTTGATGACTCTTATACCGGAATAAGTTTCTTGTGCATTGGTCGTTAAATCAGATAATTGTCCTTGTATTTTTTCACTTTTTTTGTTAATAACAATATTGACAATATAGATCGTAATGGCTAAAATTGGTAAAGGTGCTAGTACATATAAACTCAATTGGGCATCTTTTGTGAACATGCTGAATAAACAAAATCCAATAATGGATATAAGGTTAATTAAATACATTAAAGCTGGACCTGTATACATCCTTACCCTGCTAATATCTTCGGCCATTCTATTCATTAAGTCACCTGTACTATGTGTTTTATAAAATTCTGTATCCAATTTTTGGTAATGAGCAAAGACTTGATTTTTTTGATCAAATTCAATATGCCTACTCATTACAATTATTGTTTGACGCATAAAAAACATAAATAAACTCCTAATAAGCGCTAAAAATAAAATGGTGATACAACAAAATGTTATGATGGTTGCAAAATTAAATTGATAGCTCTTTGCAAATTTTGCAATAATTGTAACGATAAAATCGGAAGGTATGCTTGTATTTAATTTTCCACCGGGAAGATTAGCTTGAACCAGATTTACTACATAACCAGTAATTTGAGGAGATAAAACCGCCAAATAATTGGTTGAGATTACAAATAATATGCCTATAAAGAATCTTACTCTATATTTCCAAAAAAACGTATTTACAGCCAATAGTTCTTTCACAGGTTCCTTTTTTGTAAAGATACATGGTAGTCAATAAATTAGGACTTTTGTTTGTAGGAATAAATTTGTATTTTTTTTGAATTATTCAGTTTCCTACACTACATTTGCCGCGGAGAGATGGCAGAGTGGTCGATTGCGATAGTCTTGAAAACTATTGACTGTAACAGGTCCGGGGGTTCGAATCCCTCTCTCTCCGCACTATACATTCTTTCTCTGTTTAGGGTTGAACGCCTACTCCATGAAAACTAAGTTGTTTAGTCATATTCCCACTAAACAAAATTGTAGCTACTTTACTAAAATTCCCTAAGTTCGATCCATTATATCCTAATACGATTGTTGCGTGTGCACCCGGAGCAATTATTTGTCCTTGATTGTATTTTGGAGTCGTACAACCACATCCTACGGTTACATTAAGTATTGAAATAGGTATTACACTAATATTTTCAATATCAACAGTAAACTCAGTTTGTTTTCCATATATTATTTTACCCATGTCATAATTGTCATTTGTGAACTTTAATAGTTTAGTAATATCGGATGGAATTGTTGAAGTTTGGGCATGTGTATTTATAATTGTCCCAAATAAAATAATAGCTATTAAAATTGATTTCATGTTTACATTTTTATTTTTAAAATTATATCTTAACCTTTAAGATCACTTTATGAATCTTTCCATCTCCAATCATAGGAGCATGCACATCATCAGGTAAATATATACCAAATTGACCGGGATATAATTTAAAAAAGAAATCAGGGGCATCTTCAAAAAACAAAATATCCTTTTTTTCATCATATTCTCCCCTAGGCTCGACACAAGTTAACCTTGATTTGTACCCTACAGTTTCTACTCCATTAAATACATATTGAATATCAATATATTGATTATGACATTCAAATTGAGCAGTTGAATCTAATAGGGAAACACCCTCCTCATTTACAATAATTGAAAATATAAGGTCCCCTTCTATTTCATATTTGCCAAGTTTACTATTTTTAAAATCAGTTGCATTTAAATATGAAAATGCTTTTTCAAATCGAGGGTGCAAACTTACATATTTACCAATATTGGTTAAATCGTCAACTATCATATTATTAATTTTAATTTTTTTTATTGATTTCTTTTCTTGGTGTTAATGGTTCGGGTGATTGTATTTTTTCAACAACTAATAAATCAACTAAATCAATATTCATTGGAAGTTGCCCCACTTTTACAATAGCACGTTTTCCTTTTATTTCAAGGACTTCACCTACTTGATAATTCTTCTTTAATTTAACAGTCGCCCCCACTACAATTGGAGCATTGCTTTCTTTAAAATTCTTGTCTACTTTTTTAGCTAATTTATTAATAATAATGGCATCATTCTTTTTGAATAATAAATTAAACAGCGTCTTCATGACATCCTCTTTCTTTTCACTCTTTTTCCAATCTAAAGCAATCTGTTTCAACTGTCTTTCCATTTCCTTGTTGTATGCAAACTTCTCTTCCGCTACTCTGTTTTGTTCTTTTAATAAACTTATTTGCTGATGATGTTTTTCCTTATCTAATATTTGCGTTAGCGATTGTTTTAAAGCATCATTTTCTTTTAATTTTTTATGTAGTTCCTTGCGCTCCTGTTGCACTAATTGTAAATCCTGTTCGGTTCTATTTAACAACTTATCCAATTCAAAATGGTGTGTATCAACCATTTTTCGAGCTCGATTAATTAGGTTTTTAGGCAAGCCAATTCTTTCTGCAATAGCAAAAGTGTAAGAACTACCGGGTTTACCAATCACCAATTGATATAAAGGCTCTAATTTAACCTCATCAAATTGCATCGCACCATTTACAATTCCTTTATTGTGATTGGCCATTACTTTCAAATTCAAATAATGGGTAGTCACAATACCTTGAGCATGTTTATAAGACAATTCTTCCAAAATAACCTCAGCAAATGCACCACCTAAATGAGGGTCGGATCCGCTTCCTAGTTCATCAATAAAAAACATGGTTTTGCCATTTGCATTTTCAATAAAATGCTTCATATGCTTTAAGTGACTTGAATACGTACTTAATTCAAAAGCTAGATTTTGTGTGTCTCCTAATTGAATAAATAATTGTTTATAAATGCCCATTTGGGAAGTTGGATTCATAGGAACCAAAAGTCCACTTTGCATCATCACTTGATTCAACCCTAAAGTTTTCATGGACACCGTTTTGCCTCCTGCGTTGGGTCCACTAATAATTAATATTCTAGCTTCATCATCTAAATGTAAATTAACGGGAATGGTTTTTTTACCAGAAGCTTTATTATACAAATACAATAGTGGATGATATGCATCTATTAATTGAGAGGTTGCATTGTTTTGCACCATGGGCATATGAGCATTCATATCAATTGCCAACAAAGCTTTTGCACGTATAAAATCAAAAATACCAACCATTTGAATATAACTCAATAGCAATGTAGAATAGGGCGCTAATTGCGTTGTAAGCAGTCTTAATACTCTTTGCACTTCTTTTTGTTCTTCCTGTTCTAAACTATATAATTCATTGTTCAACTCAATGGTTTCTTCTGGTTCAATAAAAGCAGTTTTTCTACTATCACTTTCCCCATGTAAAAAACCTTTTACCATACGTTTATACTCTGAAAAAACAGCTACAACTCTTCGACCATTGCTAAAACTTTCATCAATATCTGCAGTATAACCAGCCTTTGCTAACCGATGAATGACTTTATCAAAAATGCGTCTTAACTCCTGACGTTTTTTATACAATTGCATTCGAATCTTAGCCAAATCATCCGATGCATTGTCTTTCACATTACCACGATCGTCAATAATAATATCTATACTTTCTACAATTGTTTTTTCATAATAGCTTTCCCCTATCACTTCATACATATTTGCATATGCTTGCATGCGCTCCCCATCAAACCATTTAAAAATATTATTTGTATGTTCTGATAATCTGCGTACCAATAACCATTGTTCCCCTGTTAATTGCGCTCCAGGAATGCCTAACAATTTTAGGTCCTTTCTTATATCCAACACAAAATCCGTAGGAAAATATTGATTAGCAGCTTTTATGTATTTATACTCCTCGGTTTGTTTTAAAGCTGTTTGAATGTATTTTAGAGAGGTATGAATGCGCATTTCCTGAACCAACTCTTTTCCAATAGTCGTTTGACAATACCCCAATAAAATAGCATTGATTTTATCAAATTCTAATTGGGTTAAAGCATTGTCAGGGTATACTCTCATATTATCGTTGGGTGCAAATTTAGTTAAATAAACATTAACAGCATTTGAACAAATAAAAGATTAAAATGTTTTAAATTACATACTAATAACTTACTTATGAAATCTATACTTAGTGGAATTATGTTGATTGCTGCCTTTTTAAACTTACAAGCCTGCGCTCAATCTACCCAATCCAAAAAAACAAATCCTACTCCAAAAATAATTAACATGTCAAATACAGAAACTATCACACTCGGATCAGGTTGCTTTTGGTGCACCGAAGCCATTTACCAGCGTTTAGAAGGGGTTGTTAACGTAACCAGTGGTTACAGTGGCGGGCATATTGAAAACCCTACTTATGAACAGGTTTGTGACAAAACAACTGGCCATGCCGAAGTATGTCAAATTACTTATGACACTACGAAAATTAGTTTTGATGACATATTAGCTGTTTTCTGGAAAACACACGACCCAACCACTCCTAATCAACAAGGAAACGATGTAGGCCCACAATACCGCAGTGCCATTTTTTACCATAATGAACACCAAAAGGAAGTAGCAGAAAAATACAAAGCGGAATTAACTGCAGCAAAAGCTTGGGACAAGCCTATCATTACAGAAATTACACCTTTCACAAAATTTTATTCCGCTGAAAGTTATCACCAAAATTATTACAACGACAATACCAATCAAGGTTATTGCCGCTATGTGATTGGTCCAAAATTGGAAAAGTTCGAAAAAGTATTTAAGGATAAATTAAAAAAAGACGCTTCTCAATAATATCTTGAGTTTTGGCTTTTTGCGTATTTTTATAATTCAATATTTACATTCCTTATGAAACAACTGACCTTTCTATTTTCTATATTACTATTAGGTTTATCCGTTAACGCTCAACCCGTATTTACAAAGTCGGATACACTTCGTGGAAGTTTAAATGAAAACAGAGATTGGTTTGATATTAAAAGATACGTAATTGATGTTACCCCTAATGATGAAGCTAAATCAATTGTTGGAGTTGTAAGCTGGAAAGCATTGGCAGTAAAATCTTCAAAGCCAATTCAAATCGATTTACAAGCACCATTGGTAGTGGATAGTATTTTATTAATGCCCAATATCAATGACAATCTGAATACAGTTCGTTTACAATTTACAAGATCCAATAATATAGCGATTGCCCAAATAGAAAAACAAATTCCAAAAGGACAAGCGTTTGGTTTAACCATCTTTTATCATGGCGTTCCTAAGGAAGCGACACGTCCTCCATGGGATGGTGGATGGATTTGGAAAAAAGATAGCAATGGACAACCTTGGATGTCTGTGGCTTGTCAGGGATTAGGGGCTTCTGTTTGGTATCCTTGCAAAGACCATCAATCCGATGAACCAGAAGAAGGTGCTCAATTAACCATTCAAGTACCTAAGGATAAAAACTTAATTGCAATTGGTAATGGCAGAAAAGTGGCGGAGTCAAACCTTGTCAACATTCATAATAACAACCGCTTCAGTTGGCAAGTCACCAATCCTATTAACAACTACAATATCATCCCTTATATTGGAGATTATGTTGGATGGAAGGAAATTTACAAAGGCTTAATAGGCAATCTAGATTTGAGTTATTGGGTACTGAGGTCTGATTCTTCTAAAGCAGTAGAACAGTTTAAGCAAGTGCCAAAAATGTTGGAAGCTTTTGAATACTGGTTTGGTCCTTATCCTTTTTATGAAGATGGTTATCAAATTATTCAAAGTCCACATTTAGGCATGGAGCATCAGTCAGCAATTGCCTATGGAAATAAATTTGCCAATGGATATTTAGGGCGCGATTTATCAGGATCTGGCTGGGGTTTACAATGGGACTATATTATTGTGCATGAAAGTGGACATGAATGGTTTGCCAACAATATCACTACAAAAGACATTGCAGATATGTGGGTGCATGAAGGTTTCACAAGTTACTCTGAAACCTTGTTTACGGAATATTATTATGGTAAAGAAGCTGGTGATGATTATACGTATGGCTTAAGAAAAAGAATCATGAACGATCGACCCATTATTGGACATTACGGGGTAAATGAAGAAGGCAGTAGTGATATGTATGCAAAAGGAGCCGTAATGTTGCATAGCATCAGAAAGTCAATTAATGATGATAACTTATTTAGATCCATTTTAATTGGATTAAATAAAGATTTTTATCATCAAACGGTGACCACGGATGAAATTGAAAATTATATTTCAAAAAAATCGGGTATTAATTTTAGCAAAGTATTTGATCAATATTTAAGAACCATTCAATTACCAGTATTTTCCTATAGCTATGATAAAAAAGAAAAAATATTGACCTACCAATGGAAAAATTGTGTAAAAGGTTTTGACCAACCCTTACATTTTAAATTCGAGGGTCAACAATTTGATTTTTTACCAGCAGATTATATTCCTCAAAAGCGTTTAATTAAATTAGACAACTTTAATGAAACCACATTTGGAGAAGCCATTAAGCGCCTTTATTATGTCCAAATAAACAATGAAAACGCAGGCAAATAATTAGCGTAAAAAAATTATTTAGCCAAATTAGGCAATCTACCCATACTGTATAATGTACGTTGATAATAAGGTTCTGATAAATCACTAATGGTAACCCCATTGCGAACAGAAGCATGAACAAACTTATTATTTGACAAATATATGCCTACATGCGATATTTTTTTTGGACCTTCAGTTTTAAAAAAGATCAAATCTCCTTCTTTTAAATCTTCCCAATTAATTCTTGAAGTTTGTTCAAATTGTTCAGCTGCAGTTCTTTTTAAATTAATTGAATAAACACTCCGCATTACATCAAATGTAAAAAAAGAACAATCAACTCCATTTTTAGTATTCCCACCATAAAGATATGGTGTACCAAACCATTCATCAATTTTTTCAATTAAGGGAATGTTTATGATGGATTCCACAGCTACATCCATTTTGATAGAATACTTTAGTTGTAACCAATTTGCTTTTTCAACCTCAGACAAGTTAGACGGCATCAGTTCATTTTTTGTTATTGAAGTATTTTCATAGTTAGATGCTATATCACCACTTGCGTTTTTGATAAATACTTTACCTGGTGTAACAGAAAGATTATCCAAGAATTGAATTTCTTCTTTATTATCAACTACATTGTTTATAACTGTATTCGAATTGGAAAACTTCAAATTTGAAAGGGCAGCTTTCGTCGAATGACTTACTTTTTGAATGGTAGAACAACTACCCAACAAAACAATTAGGCAAAATAAAAATCTTGTTATATAAAAATTTGAAAATCTCATCTGTCGCAAGTTAAGCCAAAGAAAAGCATTTTAGAAATGAATTACATGAATTTTAACCGATTTTTGTGGAAAATTAGGACAAATTGAACGCATCATTTTAACGATATTTGTATACTTAGCCATTCACTTTTATGTCAACATTTTCTCACCTACACGTTCATACACAATACTCATTACTAGACGGAGCTGCTTCAATTGAAGGACTGTATAAAAAGGCCATGAATGATAAAATGCCAGCTTTGGCTATTACCGATCACGGAAATATGTTTGGCGCCTTCAATTTTGTTAGTCAAGCTTGGAAAAATACGAAAGTGATTGGTAAAGATCCTCAAGGGAAGGATATACTTGCGCCCATCGTCAAACCCATTGTAGGATGTGAATTTTACATGGTTAAAGACAGGCATCAAAAACAATTTACAAAAGAAAATAAAGATGATCGATTTCATCAGGTATTACTCGCAAAAAATGCGTTAGGCTACCAAAATTTAATCAAACTTACCTCCTTAGGGTATATTGAAGGAATGTATAGTAAATACCCTAGAATAGATAAAGAATTAATCCTACAGTACCATGAAGGTATTATTGCAACGACTTGTTGCATTGGGGCTCATGTACCACAGTTTATTTTAAGACATGGGGAAACTGAAGCTGAAAAAGAATTCAAATGGTGGTTAGCTATTTTTGGCGATGACTATTTCATCGAATTGCAAAGACATAAAATTCCAGAACAAGAAAAGATAAATGCAACCTTATTAAAATTTGCAAAAAAACATAATGTAAAAGTAATTGCCACCAATGATAGTCATTACATAAATGAAGATGATGCCAATGCACACGATATTTTATTGTGTGTAAATACGGGTGAGAAACAATCTACCCCGGGATTTGATGATTTTGTAAATGATGAAATTCAAATAAAAAATCGAAGATTTAAGTTCCCCAACAATGAGTTTTATTTTAAAACTCAACATGAAATGATTGAACTATTTAGTGATATCCCTGAAGCAATTGATAACACTAATGTGATCGTAGATAAAGTTGAAGTTTTAAATTTAAAAAAAGACATTTTATTACCTGCTTTCCCTATTCCAAAGGAATTTCAAATTCACAAAGATGCCAATAAAAATCAATGGGAATTTTTAAAACATATTACTTGGGAAGGAGCACATAAACGATACCAAGAAATTACACCTGAAATTAATGAGAGAATTGATTTTGAACTTTTTACAATTCAAACAATGGGATTTGCAGGGTACTTTTTAATTGTAAGTGACTTTATTAAAGCTGGTCGAGAAATGGATGTGTTTGTAGGTCCCGGACGTGGTTCTGCTGCTGGAAGTGTGGTAGCCTATTGTATTGGTATTACAAACATAGACCCTATTAAATATCAATTACTATTTGAGCGTTTTTTAAATCCGGATCGTAAGAGCATGCCCGATATTGATACGGACTTTGATGATGAAGGCCGTCAAAAAGTGATAGATTATGTAGTTGATAAATATGGGAAAGAACAGGTTGCACAAATTATCACATATGGTACGATGGCTGCTAAAAGTAGTATTAAAGATGTTGCACGTGTAATGGACTTGCCACTTGTAGAATCAAACTTACTCGCAAAATTAGTACCTGATAAACCTGGTACTGATTTAGGCCGCTGCTTGCATGCCCCTATTACTGCCAAAGAAGGGGAAAAATCTTTAGCAGAAAAAGAAGGTTATCAATCGGATGATATCGATAACATAAAAAAACTAAGAGAAATTTACAGTGGCACCGATTTAAGAGCTATTGTATTGCATGAAGCAGAAAAATTGGAAGGTTCCATTCGTAATACGGGCATTCATGCAGCCGGTATTATCATTGCCCCAAAGGATTTAACTGAGATCATGCCTGTAGCCACTTCTAAGGATTCTACACTATGGATTACACAAATTGAAGGTTCGGTCATTGAAGAAGCGGGCGTTATAAAAATGGACTTTTTAGGATTAAAAACCCTTTCGATTTTAAAAACAGCCTTAACGCTTATTAAACAAAATCATGGTATTAAAATTGACTTGGATTCAATCCCATTACATGATGAAAAAACTTTTCAGCTGTACCAAAAAGGGGAAACAAATGCAACCTTTCAATTTGAATCTATTGGTATGCAAAAACATTTACGCGATTTAAAACCTGATAAATTTGCCGACTTAATCGCCATGAATGCTTTGTATAGACCAGGTCCAATGGCCTATATTCCAAATTTTATTGAACGCAAACATGGAAGAGAGGTCATTAAATATGATTTACCAGAAATGGAAGATATCTTGGCAGATACCTATGGAATTACCGTTTACCAAGAACAGGTGATGATGTTAAGTCAAAAAATTGGTGGATTCACCAAAGGAGATGCGGATGTACTCCGAAAAGCAATGGGTAAAAAGCAAAAATCTGTGTTGGATAAAATGAAAGCCCAATTCATTGCTGGAGCCGTAAAAAATGGTCATCCTGAAAAAATATTAGATAAAATTTGGACGGATTGGGAAGCCTTTGCACAATATGCCTTTAATAAATCGCACTCAACCTGTTATGCTTTTGTTGCCTATCAAACGGCATATTTAAAAGCACATTACCCTGGTGAATATATGTCTGCCGTTTTAAACCATGCAGGTAGTATTGATAAAATCACCTTTTTCATGGAAGAATGCAAGCGAATGGGTATAAAAGTTTTGGGGCCAGACATAAATGAGTCCTTAAAAGGATTCTCCGTTAATAAACAAGGGCAAATTCGATTTGGACTAGGCGGTTTAAAAGGCGTTGGTGAAGCAGCCATTGAAGCAATTATAAAAGAAAGAACAAAAAATGGTCCTTTTGAAAATATGGTAGACTATATCAAAAGAGTACTATCCAGATCCGTTAACAAAAAATCATTAGAAAGTTTAGCTTACTCTGGTACTTTTGATTGTTTTTCTGAATACCATAGAGCACAATATTTTTATATAGCCGAAGGTGAAAGATCCAATGGACTTGAGAAATTAATTCAATATGCCCAAGCAACACAAGCGATGGAAACGGGTACTTCAAATACTTTATTTGGAGATTTACCATCTGCCATGCATGTACCCATCCCTAAATTAAGTCAATGTGAAAATTGGACATTAACTGAAACCTTGGAACATGAAAAAGAGGTCACCGGGATGTTTATGAGTGGGCATCCATTAGATCATTTTGGTTTTGAAATAAAGCATTATCAATTTACCACGATTCAAGCATTTAATGAAGTGAAAGATAGTTTAGGTTCAGATCCAAGTTATTTAGGAAAATCATTTAAACTTGCTGGTTTAATTATTGATGTTCAACATCGAATGACAAAAACGGGTAAAAATTTCGGTTCTTTTATCATTGAAGATTTCACCAATAAAACCGATTTTATTTTATGGAGTGAAGATTATATAAAGTTTCAAAACTACCTTGAAATAGGTCAAAAGGTATATATAAATGGTTCTTTCAGAACACGTTACAATCAGCCAAACCAATTTGAATTTAAAATTCAAACCATGTCCTTATTAGAAACAGTGAAACAAAACCAAACCAGGTCTATTGAAATTTCATTGCATCCTGCTCATTTACATGAAGACATGATTTCATTTTTTGAAAAAAATTTAAAACAAAATCCAGGTAAATCCTCTTTTAAGGTCACTTTTATAGAACCAAGAGAACAAATTGTTGCAAGTTTATTGACGATGGAAAAAGGTTTCTTAATGAATGATGAATTGATAGAATATCTTGAAAATACCCCCGAATTAGCTGTAAAAATAAACTTAATACAATAAAATGCCCAATTGGCATAATAATTGTCCCCATTGACAAAGCTTTCAAGTGGAAAAGTCAAATGGTCAGTTCTTATGATTTGGAGTTATTTTTGATGTTATTATTATATACAATAACAAATTAAAATAAATAAAATGGCACAAGAATTTACAGATGCAAATTTTCAACAAGTAGTAATTGAAAGTGATAAACTTTCAGTAATTGATTTCTGGGCAGAATGGTGTGGACCTTGTCGTGCCATTGGACCCGTGATTGAAGAATTAGCCGTTCAATATGAAGGTAAAGTGAATATTGGAAAAGTAAATGTGGATGTGAATCCAAACCTAAGCATGAACTTTGGTATTACATCTATCCCTGCAATTCTTTTTGTAAAGGGTGGTCAAGTTGTTGATAAACAAATTGGTGCTGTTCCTAAGGCAGTATTAGACAAAAAAATTCAAGCTCATTTATAAAAGGCTGTTTAAAACTACTATTCCCAAATCCTGCTAATGAGCAGGATTTTTTTTAACTTAACCACTTAAAATTGAACCAATGGATAAATTTCAAGGGCTTATTGGCATTTTGCTCATTTTAGGGATTGCCTTTTTATTTTCAAATAACAAAAAAAATATAAACTACCGATTGGTTTTTAGTGGGCTTGGATTACAACTAGCCATTGGCATTTTAGTTTTAAAAATACCTGCAGTCACAAATTTCTTTCAAATGCTTGGCAAAGGCATGGGTAAAATTGAGCAATTTTCTCGCCAAGGCGCCGCTTTTGTATATGGAGGTGTTGGTACAATGACCCCTTCCGGCGTCACTGATTTCACTAATGGCGGTTTTGTATTTGCTTTTAATGTTACGGCTACCATTATTTTAGTATGTGTATTAGTTGCGCTATTATATCACTTTGGTATTATGCAACGAATAGTTGCAGTCATCGCTAAAGCAATGAATTTTATTATGCGTGTAAGTGGTGCTGAAGCTTTGAGTAATGTAGCTAGTGCATTTGTTGGTCAAGTAGAAGCTCAAGTTATGATACGACCTTATTTACCATCAATGACGAAGAGTGAAATTTTAGCTAGTATGAGTGGTAGTTTAGCTTGTATTGCAGGTGGGATATTAATTGTTTATGCTAATATGGGTGCTCAAGCAGGAATAGACTTAGCGCCCAAATTAATCACTGCCAGTTTAATGGCTGCACCTGGCGCACTTGTCATTGCAAAAATATTATTTCCTGAAACGGAGGAATCTCAAACATTGGGAAAAGTAAAACTTGAAGTAAAAAGCCAATACAGCAATACCATTGATGCCATTACACATGGTGCTGGTGAAGGTTTCAAAATTGCCATGAATGTAATTGCTATGTTAATAGGTTTTATTGCCTTAATCGCACTCATTGATTGGAGTCTATTAAAATTTGGTCATCTTTTTAATGCACATTTAGACTTGAGTTTAAACTATCTATTTGGCAAATTATTTTACCCCATGGCCTGGGCAATGGGCATTCCAAGTGCTGACATTCAAAATGCTGCTACTTTATTAGGTCAAAAATTAACCATCAATGAATTTGTAGCCTTTAAAAATTTAACCAGTAAAGCAGTGCCAATTCTTACTGAAAAAGGATTGTTTATTGTAAGTATTGCAATCTGTGGGTTTGCTAATTTTAGTAGTGTTGGTATGCTGATTGGTGGCATTGGGGAATTGGTTCCTGGCCGTCGAAAGGATTTAGCCGAATTGGGCTTAAAAGCTTTATTAGCAGGTACTTTGGCCTCTTACTTGTCGGCAAGTATTGCCGGAATTTTAATCGGTTAATTTACTTTAATTATGCAATGATAAAGCCTAACTTTGTGGTCAAATTTGGAATGTATGAACACGAGTAAAATGAAGCTATTGATTAATGCAGAAAATGACCAACTCTTACGAAAGATTGGTGATAAAGTAATTCAAAATGAAAGAATTTCATTTGACGAAGGCGTCTATTTATTTGAAAAAGCCCCTCTTCCTTATGTTGGTGCTTTAGCCAATTGGAAAAGAGAATCATTACATGGAAATAAAACCTATTTCAACAAAAATTTTCATATTGAACCTACTAATGTTTGCGTATTCTCCTGCAAGTTTTGTTCCTATTCAAAATTATACGCTCACAAAGAAGATGGTTGGGAATTAACGATTGATCAAATGTTGGACATCGTAAAATCCTATGATGGCAAACCCGTAACAGAAGTTCATATTGTAGGAGGCGTTCATCCCAAATTAACATTGACATTTTTCCTTGAATTAATGCGTGCCATCAAAGCACATCGCCCATCCTTACATATCAAAGCATTTACCCCTGTTGAATTAGAATACATGTTCCGAAAAGCAAAAGTATCTACAAAAGAAGGAATGCGCTTAGCACATGAAGCTGGACTTGATTCATTACCTGGCGGTGGTGCTGAAATTTTTCACCCAGACATTCGTCAACAAATATGTGCCGATAAAGCAACAGCTGACCAATGGCTTGAAATTCACCAAACAGCCCATGAACTAGGCATGCATAGTAATGCTACTTTATTGTATGGCCATATTGAAAAATTCGAACATCGTATTGACCATATGGAACGTCTTCGACAATTACAAGATAAAACAAAAGGATTCAACACTTTCATTCCACTTAAATTTAGAAATGAAAACAACGACATGAGTCATGTTCCTGAATCAACCATGGCCAATGATTTAAAAATGTATGCTATTTCCCGTCTTTACTTGGATAATTTTCCACATGTGAAAGCATACTGGCCCATGCTTGGAAGAGAAATCGCTCAACTAACTTTAAGTTTTGGCGTAAATGATATTGATGGCACCATCGATGATACGACTAAAATTTACTCAATGGCAGGAAGTGAAGAGCAAAATCCTGCCATGACTACCCAAGAACTTGTTCGTTTAATTAAACAAGCTGGGAGACAACCCATAGAGAGGGGAACACTATATGATGTAATTAAAGATTATTCCAATCATATATTTGAAGAGGGGGAACTTTAGCAGAAAATTTGAAATTATTTTTTTTAGTTAATTAACATTCAGCCAATCCAATTGGGATTTGAACGGCCAAACCTCCATCTGCTGTTTCTTTGTATTTAACATTCATATCTAAAGCTGTATTCCACATTGTTTTAATTACTTTATCTAAACTTACTAAGGCAAAATCAGGTTTACTTTGTAATGCAAGTTGAGCAGCAGTTATGGCTTTAATTGCACCCATGGTATTCCTTTCAATGCAGGGAATTTGGACAAGCCCCCCTACTGGATCACAGGTTAGCCCTAAATGATGTTCCATTGCAATTTCAGCAGCCATTAAACTTTGTTTTTGGTTGCCTCCTAATATTGCAGTTAATCCAGCGGCAGCCATTGCGGAAGATACCCCAATTTCTGCCTGACATCCCCCCATTGCAGCAGAAATAGTAGCACCTGTTTTAAACAATATACCCACTGCACTTGCTGTTAATAAAAAATGACGAATGGTTTCTTGGTTATTTTTATCGCAAAAAAGAATAGCATACATTAAAACAGCAGGTATAACCCCGGCTGCACCGTTTGTTGGAGCAGTCACTACCCTACCAAAACTTGCATTTTCTTCATTCACAGCCAATGCAAAACAACTCACCCAATCTAAAATATACCTAAAGTCATTGCCACCATTTTTTATCAAATTCATCCAAATGGCTGGTGGTGAAAAAGTGGACTGATTTAATAATTTTTTGTTTACATCAAAAGCCCGTCTTCTAACTTGAAGTCCTCCAGGTAAGATTCCTTCAGTATGGCTTCCTTTATACATACAATCAAACATCGTTTGCCATATTTTATCTAATTGTTCATCTATTTCACTTTGTGTTAAAATTGTTTTTTCATTTTCATACACAATCTCGCTGATTGACATCCCTGTTTTCATACACCAATGCAATAGTTCATTCGTTGTATAAAAGTTAAAAGGTGTTTCAATCGAAGTTGAAGATGAAGGCGTTAAAATTTCACCTGCTTCATTTTCATATTCTATAAAGCCACCCCCAATTGAATAATACGTATAGGTCATCGTTTTCGAATTGATTGTTACGATGAATTGTAAAGCATTGGGATGATGTGGAAGTGATTGTTCTTTTAAAAATAAGAGGTTGGATTGTACATTAAAATCTAGCTTGTGCACCCCATTTAATAAAATTGTATTTGAGTTTGTGATAGCTGCTATTTTGGTGGGAATCAAAGTGGTATCTGTTGCAATAGGATCTTCCCCTAAAAGTCCCATTAAAACAGCCATATTTGTACCATGACCTTTACCAGTTTTTGCCAGAGAGCCATACAAACAAACCTGAATGGATGAAATTGATGTAAGGTCATTATGTTGTTGAATACGTTGCATACAATGAAGCGCAGCTTTCCAAGGGCCTAAAGTATGCGAACTTGATGGGCCAACACCAATCTTAAACATATCAAATACGGAGATAAACTTTTCCATCATTATTAGACAAATGTATGTTAGTTTTTAATATATTTGAAAATGAAATTTTTGATTGCCATTGTATGGTTGTTCTTTTTTTCTACCTTGTTAAAAGCACAAGTTGATACGCAATTATTAGAACACCTAATGAAAAAAAGTCCAAATCAATTTGGTGATATTATAAACAATCCAAATGAGTATAGAGTCCAATTGTTTTATACACAAATTGATAGGGATAAAAATAACATACCTCATTTCAAAGAATTTAGCTATAGGTTAAATCCTGCTGAATATTTTTATCCTGCTAGTACCGTTAAAATGCCTTTGGCGATACTTGCATTAGACAAAATAAATTCTTTACACATTCCTGGCTTAACAAAGTCTTGTACTTTATACTTTGATAGTGTTGGAGCAAGACAAGAAACAATTTACAATAACCCATATGCAATTGATGGAAAACAAACCATTGAACAAGCTATTAAGGAAATATTTTTAGTAAGTGACAACAATGCAGCCAATAGATTATTTGAATTTATCGGTCAAGAAAAAATACATGAAAAACTTGCCAAAAAGGGATACAAAGATGCCTATATTAGAAACAGATTAGAGCTTGGTAGAACCCAGGAAGAAAGTAGACAAACCCAAGCCATAGAAGTATTTGATGATAATGGTAAACTAATATATTATCAACCCGCTCAGTATAATAAACAACCCCTACCTTATTACAACGCATTTGTGGGATCTGGTTATATGAACAACAATGATTCCATCATCAATGAACCAATGGACTTTTCTGTAAAAAATAGGATTTATTTAAATGACCTTCATCATATATTGCAGTCTGTTATTTTTTATGATCAAACTTCTAAAAGCAAAAGATTTAATTTGACGAAAGAAGATAGAATGTTTCTATTAAAATGGATGCATACCCTACCCACTGAATCACAATATCCAACTTATGATTCAAGTGAATACTGGCCTGCTTATTGTAAATTTATGATGATGGGTGCCAAAAAAGGTCCCATACCTGCTTCGCTAAAAATCTTTAATAAAGTGGGCGATGCTTATGGTTTTTTATTAGACATAAGTTATATAGTAGATACCGTAAACAAAGTGGAATTTATGTTAAGTGGGGTTATCTATTGCAATAAAGATGGTATCATTAATGATAGTAAGTATGATTATGAGACCGTTGGGTATCCATTCTTTGAAAATTTGGGAAAGCTTATTTATTCATATGAACTAAAAAGAAAGAAAAAATATTTACCATATTTTAATGGTATTTTACCTTAAATATCCCCAAAGCTGCAAAACTTACATGCGTTTGCGAATATTTTACGAAATTTGCAATACCAAATTAAATACTATGATATTATCTTCTTTATTAAATCGTTTTAGTGAGCCAGAAACATTGAAAATGGCTAAGTTAGGTCGTGAATTAAGAGCGCAAGGAATTGACGTAATAGACTTGAGCTTAGGTGAGCCTGATTTTGATACCCCTCAACATATTAAAGATGCAGCGGTTAAAGCCATCAATGATAACTGGTCACACTATACACCAGTAGCTGGTTTCTTAGATTTAAGAGAAGCGGTATGTGCTAAATTAAAAAGAGATAATAACTTAGATTATAAACCAGAACAAATTGTTACTTCAACTGGAGCTAAGCAAAGTTTAGCCAACGCCATTTTAGCATTAGTAGATGATGGTGATGAAGTCATTATCCCTACTCCATATTGGGTAACTTATTCTGAATTGGTTAAAATTGCGAGAGGTAAAGTCGTTGAAATTAGAACAAGTACTGAAGCTAGTTTTAAAGCAACGCCAGCTCAAATTGAAGCAGCTATAACGCCAAAGACAAAAGTATTTATGTTCTCTAGTCCTTGTAATCCAAGTGGTGCTGTTTATAGCAAAGAGGAATTAAAAGCATTAGCAGATTTATTTAAGAAATATCCTCATATCACAATCTTATCTGATGAAATTTATGAGTACATTAATTTTGTAGGCAAGCACGAAAGCATTGCTCAGTTTGAGGAAATCAAAGATCAAATTGTAGTGATCAATGGTTTGAGTAAAGGTTTTGCCATGACTGGTTGGAGATTAGGTTACACAGCTTCTTCCGTTGAAATTGCAAAAGCAATGGAAAAATTACAAGGTCAATTTACATCTGGAACCTGTTCCATAACACAAAAAGCAGCTGTAACAGCATTGGTAGGCGATTTAAAACCATCTATGGCAATGACGGAAGAATTTACACGTCGTCGTGAAACCACTTTAAAATTAGTGAGTGAAGTGCCTGGATTTAAATGTTATGCTCCAGAAGGTGCGTTTTATGTTTTTCCTGATGTAAGTTCTTATTACGGCAAATCAGATGGTACACAAACCATTGCCAACGCTGCTGATTTTAGTATGTATTTGTTAAACACTGCACACGTTTCATCTGTAATGGGTGATGCATTTGGTGAACCAAATTGTGTACGTTTCTCATTTGCCAACAGCATGCCTAATATCGAAAAAGCATGGGCTAGAATTAAGGAGGCATTGGCCAAATTAAAATAGTGACGCCAGAGAAATTTCAAATGTTTGAAAATAGGTTGCTTAAAAATTATAAGCACCGAATTAAACAAGCCAAGAGACTTAATTTGACTTGTTGGAGATTCTATGACCATGATCTTCCTGAATTTCCCATATGTGTGGAATTTTATGAAGAATATATTTACATAGCCGAATACAATCGTCGTCATGCTTTAAGTGAAGAAGAACATACTGCTTGGTTTGAAAAAACCAAGTCAATCATATCTTCTATGACAGCAATTCCTGTGAATCATATGTTTGTGAAACTGCGCAAAAGAATGTCTCATCGCGAAGGACAATATGAAAAAGAAGATGTTATTGAATCTAAAATAATTACGGTTCAGGAAAATGGACATAAATTTTTGGTGAACTTAACCGACTATTTAGATACTGGTTTGTTTTTGGACCATCGTATTACTAGACAAATGGTAGCTGCTGAAGCAAAGGATACGCACTTTTTAAACTTATTTAGTTATACCAGTTCTTTTTCGATATATGCTGCAGCAGCAGGTGCTAAAACAGTGACTTCAGTTGATTTATCAAAAACTTATTTGGCTTGGAGTGAAGATAATTTTGCAATTAACTTATTAAAAAATCCTATTGATTATCAATTCGTACATGCCGATGTTAAACAATATTTGAAATCATTGCCTTCAAATCATTATGAATTAGTCGTCATGGATCCTCCTACTTTTAGCAATAGTAAAAGAATGAAGGATATATTGGATATTCAAAGAGACCATGTTGAATTAATCAATGATGTATTACGTGCCATGAAGCCTGGAGGCATTTTATATTTTAGCACAAACTTCACTCAGTTCATTATGGATGTTGAAAATATTAATAGCGATCAAATCAAAGACATTACCAAAGCGACTACCCCATTTGATTTTGAAGGAAGATTAAAAAGATGGTGCTACAAGATTGTGAAATAAATAATTATTTTAATTCAGTAAGTAGTTTTTCGTGCAGTGCAACAACTTGAGGAACTACTAAATGTTGATCATCATTAAAGATCACAAAATCACATAATTTAATCTTGATGGTCTCTTCAATTTGATGTGCCATTCTTTTTTCTACTTCTTCTTTTGTGCATTGATCCCTTTTCATCACTCTATGAATACGCAATATTTTTGGTGCACTTACCCCAATTATTTTATGAATACCCTGTAAAGCGCCTGATTCAAAAAACAACGCAGCTTCTTTAATAACATAAGGAGCAGTTTGCAATGAAGCCCAATCTAATGCTGCTTGAATGGTTATTGGATGTACTATCGAATTGAGCAATGCCAAATTATGCTGGTCTGAAAAAATAAGCTTAGATAAATAGTTTCGATTTAAAATTTGGTTTGACTGTTCAATTTCAAGCTCATGGATATTATCCATATAAACTTCAGGGCCAAATGCAGTCATTAACTTTTCTTTGATGATAGGGTTTGAATTCATTATTTTTTTTGCAGCTGTATCTGCATTAAAAACAGGAACACCAAGGCTTTCAAAAACCTTGGCAACAAATGATTTGCCTGAACCAATTCCTCCTGTTAGGCCAATGATTACTGACATCTAAATACGTTTTGACACTATTAAAGTTAAGTGAAATATAGCAACAAAAAATCCGAAACTAAATGCCAAGACAGGAATTCAGTTTCGGATCATATACTTTAAAATAAAGTACTATTTATTAATTGCCTGAGACCATTCTAAGCTAATGGAGGATCTTTCAATTTTCAAATACATTCCTGGGCTCACTTCCAATTGAATGGTATTGTCTTCGTTAACTTTATAGATGGTTCCATGAATCCCAGCAATTGTAACTACTTTGTCTCCTTTTTGCATTCCATCAATAAACTTTTTTTGTTCTTTCGCTTTTTTTGCTTGCGGGCGAATCATAAAAAACCAAAATACAACGATAATACCTCCTAGCATTATCAATTGAAAAGTTCCACCACTTTGTGGAGCTTGTAATAAAATTGCTGTCATTTTTTATTTGTTTAATTTAAATTGAAAAATTTATGAAATATTTTTTACAGGAAAGTAATACAAATATAAGTTAAAGATATTATTTAAGTTTATGGCTTACTTTCTGAATTTGCCCATTACCAACTAATTCTTTGTGGATACTATCCAAAATCCCATTCACAAAGTGTCCACTCTGCTCTGTACTATATTCTTTCGCCAAATCGATATATTCATTGATGGTCACTTTGGTTGGAATGGTATCAAAATAAATTAATTCACAAACCCCTAAACGAAGTAGAATCATATCAATAACTGCAATCCTTTCTGGATCCCAATTTTTTAGTTTAGGCTTAATAACATCTTCACAAATAGATTTTTTATCTATCGCTGTTTGTAATAAATCATTAGCAAATTTTAATTTTTCCTCCCCAACTAAATCAATAAAATCAATCTTACCAGATTTTTGAATATAATTCAAAACCAAATCAATGATTAGATCTCCTTCATCTTCCCAATTGGTGAAATGGGAGTCAATAAAATCAACAGCATTTTCTGAACCTAGAATGGTCGTACCAAAAATGAATTTTAGTATTTCTTTTTCATAAATGGTATCTCTATTGTCAACCAAGGTATATGTTTTATACTCTTTTGATTCAGCTAAGTTTCTAAAAAGATTTTTAACCAAATCAGGTTCAAGCCATTTACTTGGTTGAACCAATTCTATAGCTTTTTTGTAAGAAGTGGAAGCTAAGGTTTGCCAGATAATATGATTCCCTGCAATTTTTATGTTTACAGATAAATCATCATTACTGGGTAAATTTTTAGAAGCTCTTTGCTGTGATTCAACTTCGGCAAATAGCGCAACTTGGTGGATTAAATGGACTAAAAAAACAAATAAATTCCTAGTTTTATCAAATTCTTTTGTTAATAAAGATGAAGCTGTGCCTTGAATATTTGCTTCAAGCATGTACAAAACTTGCATTACTTTGATTCGGATGTTGCGGCGGGTGATCATATTTGTAAGAGCTATAAAGTTTGCAAAGTTATTTCTTTTTTTGAAAAAACTGACAAATTTTACCTAAATGACTTCCTTTTATACATTTTTAGGTAAAATTTGACCTTCATTATTACAATTTCAAAGTTATAACTGCTATTTTGACTCATATTCAAATCATAAAAGCAGTTGGCAAGGTTCTTGAAAGTCATTAGTTAATCAATTCATTTAAAAAACCAAAAAGATACAGTATGAGTAAAAGTACAGTTAAAAAACTAAACATTACCCCACTACATGACAGAGTAATTGTAACTCCTGCTGCTGCAGAAGAAAAAACAGCCGGCGGAATTATAATTCCAGACACCGCAAAGGAAAAACCACAACGTGGCGTTGTATTAGCTGCTGGTCCAGGTAAAAAAGATGAACCAGTTACTGTTAAAGTGGGCGATACCGTTTTATATGGTAAATACGCAGGAACTGAAATTCAAATTGAAGGTCAAAATTTATTGATCATGAGAGAAAGTGATATTTTGGCAATTGTATAATTTACCATTCCAATCTATCTATTAAAATTTATAACCGATTAAATAAAAGTATATGTCTAAAATGATTTTTTTCGACTTAGAAGCAAGAAATAAAATGAAAAAAGGTGTTGACACCCTTGCCAACGCTGTAAAAGTAACATTAGGTCCAAAAGGACGCAATGTAGTTATTGAGAAAAAATTTGGATCACCTTCAGTAACAAAGGATGGCGTTTCCGTTGCAAAAGAAATTGATTTAGAAGATCCAATTGAAAATATTGGAGCTCAAATGGTAAAAGAAGTTGCCTCTAAAACTGCTGACCAAGCTGGAGATGGAACAACAACAGCAACTGTTTTAGCGCAAGCAATTGTTAGTGAAGGGTTAAGAAATGTCACAGCAGGTGCCAATCCTATGGATTTAAAGCGTGGTATTGATAAAGCAGTAGAAAAAGTAGTTGCCAGTTTAAAGGCTCAATCTCAAACAGTAGGAAACGACAGTAAAAAAATTGAACAAGTAGCCTCTATTTCTGCTAATAATGACAATGAAATTGGTAAACTTATTGCCTTAGCAATGGCTAAAGTTGGTAAAGAAGGCGTTATCACAGTTGAAGAAGCAAAAGGTACTGACACAACTGTTGATGTAGTGGAAGGAATGCAATTTGATCGTGGTTATGTATCTCCTTATTTCGTTACAAACAGCGAAAAAATGGAAGCAGAAATGCAAAATCCTTACATTTTAATTTATGACAAAAAGATTTCAGCAATGAAAGACATTTTGCATATTTTAGAAAAAGTAGCTCAAACAAGTCGTCCACTTGTGATTATTTCAGAAGATTTAGAAGGGGAAGCAATGGCAACCTTAGTGGTGAATAAAATGCGTGGCACTTTAAAAGTTGCTGCCGTAAAAGCACCTGGCTTTGGTGACAGAAGAAAAGAAATGTTAACTGATATTGCTGTTTTAACCGCAGGTACAGTTATTAGCGAAGAACAAGGATTCAAATTAGAAAACGCAGACTTAACTTATTTAGGTCAAGCTTCTTCCATTACGATTGACAAAGACAATACCGTAATTGTAGGTGGTAAAGGTAAAAAAGCCGATATAGCTAGCCGTGTAAATCAAATCAAAGCGCAAATTGAGAATACTACCTCAGAATATGACAAAGAAAAATTACAAGAGCGTTTGGCAAAATTAAGTGGAGGTGTTGCTGTATTGTATGTAGGTGCTGCAACTGAAACTGAAATGAAAGAAAAGAAAGATCGTGTAGACGATGCTTTACATGCTACCCGCGCTGCTGTGGAAGAAGGAATTGTACCAGGTGGAGGTGTTGCTTACATTCGTGCAGTTGCCAGTTTAGATAAATTAAAAGGAGCTAATGAAGACGAGAATACCGGTATCCAAATTGTACGTCGTGCGATTGAAGAACCACTTCGCCAAATTGTTAAAAATAGTGGGATCGAAGGTTCAATTGTTGTACAAAGAATCAAAGAAGGCAAAGACGACTTTGGTTTCAATGCTAGAACAGAAGTTTTCGAAAACTTATTCAAAGCAGGTGTTATTGATCCTACTAAAGTTTCAAGAGTTGCTTTAGAAAATGCTGCATCCATTGCATCTATGTTGTTAACAACAGAATGTGTAATTGCTGACAAACCAAAACCAGAAGCTGCTCCACATGGTGGTGGTGCTCCTGATATGGGTGGCATGGGTTACTAAGATTCAATTACGATTCACGCGCATGCAAATAAAAAAAGGCTCCTCAATCGAGGGGCCTTTTTTATAGTATAGTATTTTATATTTTTAGAAAGCTATTCTTTTGCTGCAGCTTGTTGTTTAAAATATAATTGAAATCCTTTAACCAATAATAATTGAGCAATCCCATAAGTTAGCATTATCACCAAACCAATATTTTTAATGGGGTGATGCAATGACCAATCAAATTTATTAAAAGCCAAAACGGTATCAGAAATTATAAAAAATAGCATACCAGGGAACCAAAATAATTTTGATAGCAAACTTGATTGTAAATGCCCCCCCGCATGAATGGACATTAAGGCTGAAATACAAATGAATGCCATATATACAGTTACCGGATAAATGAGCATTCCCATAGCAGGTTTTAATGTGTTAAATATGAAGCAACAAAAAACAAAAAGGAGTATCAAAAACCCATAAAATTTTTTAGATTTTGGTTTAACTATGTTTTGTTGATGGTTAAAAAAAACAATATTAAAAATATGTGTAATCATAAAAGCAACCATTCCCAATATAAAATAGTTTTCAATCGTCAATAAAACATCTCCCATAAAGGAACTTGTAAGTGCCAATATAACAAGCCATTTATACTTAGGACTTTTATGAAAGTAATCCTGGCTAATTAAATATAAAATGAGTATGGGTACTAGCAAAAACTTTGTGTAAACCTGAAGTAAAATGTAATTTTTCCCGAACACTTGCGCATACAGATGCAAAGACAATAACAATAGGTACAGGGTAATTCCCCATTTTTGGATGGCATTTCTCATAATTTTTTGGCGTATAATTTGTTATTAAAAGTACAAGAACAGATTTACATCATGTAGCTCTTTTTCATAAATTTGCTACATGATAAGCCCTGAAGAAGAAAATTTTTATGCCCAATGGGAAAAAGAAAGGATAAAACCACACTATAAAAGAGGCTCATTTTTAAGAGGTTTAAGCGTTGGTCTTAGTTTGGGGGTATTCGTGATAATTATTTCAGAAGCAAGTTGGTATGAACGTGCCAATATGCAAGTTAATAGTTGGGGCAATGAATTATGGATTCTTATCTCCATCGTTGTTATTTCGGTGGGTATCGCATGGTTTTATCAACAATTTACCTCAGAAATGAACGAACAAAGATATCAAGAACTAAAAAAAATAAAAAAAACAAATCAACCAATTTAACATGCACACTCAAAAAGCAACTTTTGTACGCACCCTATTTACCTTAATGTTCATAACAGTGACTGTCGCGCTCACTCCTTCTTGTAATAAATCAGAAGCCTGTACACTAACAGCCACTTATGTGAATGATACAAATGCTGCTCAAAATACAGCAATGGTTGCATTTTGCACCTCAAAAAATATTACGTATTCAACGCATCCAAGTGGTATTTTATACCAAATTATCACCCCTGGAGCGAGCAGCAAACCTAATCTATGTGAAACAATATCAATGACTTACACAGGAACTTTGTTAAGTGGAACTCAATTTGATGCTGGTACAATTTCCTATCCGCTAAGTCAATTAATAGTGGGTTGGCAAATTGCGGTTCCATTAATTGGAAAAGGAGGTCATATCAAAGTAGTGATCCCATCCTCTCTCGCCTATGGAGCACAAGCTTTAAATGGTATCCCTGCGAATTCTCCTTTATATTTCGATATCACTTTCAACTAGGAAAATAATGCCTTTTTAGGCCTACTTTTCACCCGATTCCATTATATTTGCCGACTAAAAATCAGTTAACCAAACTATTATGCAACTCAAAGGATTAGTGCGCTTTTTTACCATTGCGCTTATTTTAATTTGTCTTTACCAATTGTCATTTACTTGGTTCGTTCGAAACCACGAAAAAGCAATGGATGCTAAAGCAGCTACTTGGGTAAAAAAATTCCCAAAAGCAACACAAGTGTATCCTTCAAATAAGGAAGAACAAATACTATATGACGATAGTGTAAGTGAATTACAAAAAACCTATTACAAGCACTTATTAGATAGTACAAAAGATACCAAACTAGGATTTGGTTTAACGACTTATGGTAGTGCCAAGGAAAAAGAATTAATGTTAGGGCTTGATTTGCAAGGAGGTATGAGTGTGACAATGGAGGTTGGCCTTGATGGCTTGATTAAATCTTTGGCAAATTATACCAAAGACCCTGCTTTTAATACTGCTTTGAACAATGCAGTTGCTAAAAAAGCAAACAGCCGTGCCGATTTAATTTCATTGTTTAAAGAAGAGTATGCACGCATTAATCCAACTGGGAAGTTAGCCTCTTTGTTTGCAACTAGAAGCAATGGTAAATTAAAATTTGATGCCTCAGACGATGCAGCGACTACTTACTTGAAAGAGCAATCAACTATTGCATTCAACAATACCTACAAAATTTTAAGAACGCGTATCGATAAATTTGGATTGGCGTCACCAAATATCAATCCAGATGCCAATAAAGGAATTATCAGCATTGAATTGGCAGGTATTACTGACAAAGAAAGGGTTAGGTCTTTTTTACAATCAACAGCCAACTTACAATTCTTTGAAGTATATACTTTAGAAAATAAAGACGTTCAAAGTGGAATTACGGCAGCAGATAAAGCCATTGAAGCAAATTTAGCGGGCATCATTGATAGCAATGGAACAGCTAAATTGGATACTTCTAAATTAAATCCAAATAAAAACCCATTGTTAAAACTAGTTCAGTTTACACAACCTTATCAAGGTAAAAATGGTAGCTATGTTTTCCCAGGGGAAATTGGATATACATTAAAGAAAGATACGGCCAAATTAAACGCTTGGTTAGCACTTCCTGAAGTTAAAGCCAAGTTTCCTTCTAATTTAGTATTCATGTATGGTAAAGTAGAATCTGAAGATGCAAAGGCTAAGGAAGTGATTCCTATTTATGCCATTAAAACTTTAGACAATGGTCAAGCAGAATTAGAAGGTGACCATGTAGCCAATGCAGCTCAAGATTTTGATCAAAATGGAAAAGTGGCTATCAAAATGAACATGGATAAAATGGGTACCACTATATGGGCTAAAATGACTTCCAAAAATGTAGGCAAACCCTTAGCAATTGTATTGGATAATATTGTATACTCTGCTCCAAATGTTAATGAAGCGATTACAACTGGAAACTCTTCTATCTCAGGAAATTATTCATTAAAAACAGCACAAGATTTAGCAGAAATATTAGAAAGTGGTAAATTACCAGCCCCTGCAAAGATCGTACAGGAACAACAGGTGGGTCCAACCTTAGGTAAAGCTTCTATTCAAGGAGGTTTAATGTCATTTGGAATTGCCTTCCTTGTAATTTTCGCTCTAATGCTACTCTATTTTAATACGGGAGGTTGGGTTGCCAACATTGCCCTTGTTTTGAATTTATTATTTACCGTTGGTATCTTGAGCGCCTTAGGATTTACATTAACAGCCCCTGGAATCGCGGGTTTAGTCTTGACGGTAGGTATGGCAGTAGACACGAACGTAATTATATTTGAGCGTATAAAAGAGGAGTTGTCAAAAGGGAAAAGTTATCAAATGGCCGTTACGGATGGTTACAAACGTTCAATGTCACCAGTCCTAGATGCACACGTTACTACCTTATTAACTGCTTGTATCTTAGCATATTTTGGTTTAGGTCCTGTATTGGGATTTGCAACGACGCAAATTATTGGAATTTTGTTATCCTTATTCTGTGGAATTTTAGTATCCCGACTAATAACGGATATTTACACAAGCAAAAACAGACATTTTGAATATTTTACAACAGTTTCAAAATCTATATTTAAACATGCAACTTTTAAATTTATAGAATTCAGAAAATATGCATATGTTCTATCAGCTATCGTGTTGGTAATGGGAATTGCATCTTTTTTCAATGGTTTTGACCAAGGTGTTGAATTTGCTGGTGGTAGAAGTTATACTGTTAAATTCAACAATGCTGTTAACATTGAATCTGTTCGTGAAGACTTAAAGAAAGTGTTTGGCGAAGCACCTATTATTAAAACAGTAGATACAAAAAATCAAATCAATATTACAACTTCTTATAAAATTAAAGAACAAGGAAACAATATTGACCAAGAAGTAGAAACATTGTTATTTAAAGGATTGGCAAAACAATTACCTAATGGAACCAGTTATAAAGAGTTTGATACGCAATTTAAACAAAGTTCACAAACAGTATTGCCAACCATTTCTGATGACTTAAAAGCTGGTGCCAGTAAAGCGACCATTTTTGCCTTGATTGCAATTTGCTTATACATATTTATTCGATTCCGTGATTGGAGATACTCTTTGGGAACCATTTTCTCTTTATTACATGATGTATTTGTAACTTTAATCGTATTTAGTTTCTTTAGAAAATTAGTTCCATTCCCTTTAGAAATAGACCAGCATTTTATTGCTGCTATTCTTACAGTGATAGGCTTTTCAATGAATGATACTGTAATTGTTTATGACCGTATAAGAGAAGATTCTAAATTAATGAAAGGTGCTGATAATGCAAGTATCATTAACCGCGCGATCAATGAAACTTTAAGTCGTACAGTGATGACTTCTTTAACTGTATTCTTAGTAATCTTAATCCTCTTTATATTTGGTGGTGAGGTAACAAGAGGTTTTGCCTTCGCAATGTTAATTGGAATTATAACGGGAACTTATTCATCAATTTTCGTAGCAGCCCCTGTATTGGTTGACTTTGCAAAAAGCAAGCCTTTGGGACATGATGAACCGAAAAAGAAATAAAATCTTTTAAAAAAGGCCTCACTGCATAGTGAGGCCTTTTTTATTTTCATTCAAAGACGAATGCTAAACAGCAAAGCTTGTTCCACAGCCACAAGTATTGGACGCGTTCGGATTGATAAACATAAATCCACGGCTATTTAACCCACCCTGCCAATCTATTTTCATTCCATAAAGATAAATTTGATGTGCGGTTTCCATACAACAAGGAATTCCTTCAAATTCAAATAAAAGGTCATCCGATTTAGGTAGATCAAAGCCAAGCACATAAGTCATCCCGGCGCAACCACCGCCTTTTACGCCAACCCTTAATCTTTGTTGTTGGTCAAAGTCTGTTGCTGACATTAACCTAGTTAATTCTTCCACAGCGCCTATGGTAAAATTTACTGGTGTATTGAGGGTAGTTTCTGTTGACATATTATTCATTTCATACAAAATTACAAAAAGTATAGTTATCACTATTTAACTATAATTTCGAAAATAGGAATAATAACAAGGTAGAAGATTTAAGATAATTCGTAATTTTAAGAATGGAACTAAAAGTCAAAAAAACAGACAGTGGTATACCTATTCAAAAAGTGTATACCCATCAAGACGTACCAGAAATTTTAGTAGAAAATAATTTACCTGGCACATTTCCATATTTACGCGGTGTACAGCCTGATATGTATCGGGGTAAATTATGGACAATGAGACAATATGCAGGTTTTTCAACTGCTGCAGAAAGCAACCAACGATATCATTTTTTATTGTCACAAGGGGTAATGGGATTGAGTGTAGCTTTTGATTTACCTACACAAATTGGATATGACCCCGATCATTCATTAGCGGAAGGAGAAGTAGGTAAAGTAGGTGTTTCCATTAGTACATTGGAAGATATGGAATTGTTATTCAAAGACATTCCTTTAGACCAAATAAGTACTTCGATGACAATTAATGCAACTAGTTTTATTTTATTGGCATTATATGTTGCTGTTGCAAAAAAAAGAGGAATTGACTTACAACAATTAGCAGGTACAATACAAAATGATATTTTAAAAGAATATGCTGCAAGAGGCACTTATATCTATCCCCCAAAACCTTCAATGAGAATTATCACAGATATCTTTGAATGGTGTGGTACGAATTTACCAAAATGGAATAGCATAAGTATTTCAGGATACCATATTCGAGAAGCGGGAAGTACCGCAGTACAAGAAATTGCCTTTACACTAAGTAACGGCAAAGCATATGTCAAAGCAGCACTGGCAAAAGGATTAGACATAAATATTTTTGGCAAAAGACTATCTTTCTTTTTTAACGCACATAATAATCTATTTGAAGAAGTTGCAAAATTTAGAGCAGCGAGAAAAATGTGGGCATACATAATGAGAGATTTAGGTGCTACTGATGAGAAAGCATTAATGTTACGCTTTCACACACAAACAGGCGGGGCCACATTAACGGCTCAACAGCCTTTAAACAATATTAGTAGGGTAACGATTCAAACATTGGCAGCAGTCATGGGGGGCACACAAAGTTTACACACCAATGGTTTTGACGAAGCCTTGGGGTTACCTACCCAAGAGGCAGCTAGTATTGCATTGCGCACACAACAAATTGTTGCCTTTGAAAGTGGCGTAGCGGACACAGCAGACCCTTTGGCAGGAAGTTATTTTGTTGAAAGCCTTACCCATCAAATTGAAAAAGAGGCTTTATCCTTAATTGAAACAATTGATGAAATGGGTGGTAGTATACCCGCCATTGAAAACGGATTTATGCAAAATAAAATTGCTGAAAGTGCTTATGCTTATCAAAAAAATATTGAATCAAAAGATAAAATTATTGTAGGTGTTAATGAATTTATTTCTACCTCAAATACAAATATTCCAGTTTTTAAAATAGATGAAAAAATTAGACAAGACCAAATTAATCAATTGACAAAATTAAAATCAAATAGGGATAATGTAAAAGTAGCTGCCTCGCTAGCCGCTATCAAAGAAGCAGCCTTGGGAACAACTAATTTAATGCCTGTTGTCATAGCCGCAGTTGAAAATTATTGTACTTTGGGCGAAATTGCAGACATCTTGAGAAATGTTTTTGGAGAATATCAATCATAATTTCATAAAATCTAATTAAATAAAAATCAATGCGTAAACTACTGTTTTTAATTTTGGTAATGGTACAAATTACCAACTATGCACAAGAACTACCTAAAAATTATACAACCTTACTTAACGAAGTAACACCGCAATTAATTAATTGGAGAAGACATTTTCATGAAAATCCAGAATTATCAAATAGAGAATACAATACGGGAAAATACATCGCTACATTTTTAAAAACATTACCCAATGTAGAAGTTAGGTACCCAGTTGCAAAAACGGGTGTAGTAGCCGTATTAAAAGGTGGCAAACCAGGTCCTGTTGTTGCTTTAAGAGCTGATATAGATGCTCTACCTGTATTTGAACGTACGCCAGTACCTTTTGCTTCAAAAGTAACTACATCATTCAATGGTCAAATGGTAAGTGTGAGTCATGCATGTGGTCATGACGCTCATACAGCAATGTTAATGGCTACAGCCAAGGTATTAAGTGCATTGCAAAAAGATGTTCCTGGAACCGTCGTATTCTTATTCCAACCTGCTGAAGAAGGAACACCAAGCAATGAAGAAGGTGGTGCACCTTTAATGATTAAAGAAGGGGCTTTAGACAATCCAAAAGTTGAAGCTGTCTATGGAATTCATATTTCATCCCAAACACCCGTAGGTACTATAAAATACAAGTCAGGTGCTTTTATGGCATCTTCTGATTGGTTTACGATTAAAGTAAATGGAAAAGGTAGTCATGGTTCACAACCATGGGGTGGTGTTGACCCTATTAGTGCATCAGCCCAAATTATTGAAGGTTTGCAACATATTGTAAGTAGACAAATGGATTTAACCAAAGCACCCCTTGTCATCACCGTCGCTACCATTAATAGTGGAGTGCGTTCTAATATAATTCCTGAGTCTGCAGAGATGACAGGTACCATCAGAACTTTGGATGGTAAAATGCAAGAAGAAGTACATGAAAGAATCAAACATACAGCAACAACAATTGCTGCAAGTTCTGGAGCTACCGCTGACGTGAAGATTGAGACGAAAACATTGGTGACTTTTAATGACCCAAGTTTGGTAATGAAAACTTTGCCTTCCTTAAAAAAAGCTGCCGGTGAAGAAAATGTTTCCGAATCTACTTGGGTTACAGGAGCAGAGGATTTTTCCTTTTATGGTGCAAAAGCCCCGAGCTTTTTCTTTAATGTAGGTGCTTTACCTAAGGGCACAGATCCAAAAAATGCTGGTCCACACCATACCTCTGATTTCTATTTAGATGAATCTGGTTTTATTATTGGTGTGAAAGCATTTACCCAACTCGTTTTCGATAACGGAAAACCTAATACGAAGTAATAAATTTGCTTTCATTTGTACGAAAAAAAAAGTCTATATACTAAATAAGGCGTCTTTGTAGACGCCTTATTTAGTATATTATTTTGAATAATTCCTTGCTCCAAAAAGTAAACTACCTATTCGCACCATATTACTCCCCATTGAAATGGCCAATGCATAATCGGAACTCATCCCCATACTTAAAATATTAAATTGATCGTTTGGGAATGCTTGCTGTGCTTGATCAAAATAGGATTTGAGGTTTGTAAACTCTTGGCTAAGTAATTGTTGATCTGTTGAAAAACTAGCCATGCCCATTAAACCTCTAATGCGTACATTTTCATATTTAGTGACTCTTCCACTTGTCAATAATTCGTGTAAAGATGGTCCATCAAAGCCAAACTTAGTGTCTTCATTTGCAATATGCACTTGCAATAAACAATCAATAATTCTATTTTGTTTTAGCGCTTGTTTATTAATTTCTTGTAGTAATTTTTCAGCATCTACTCCATGAATCAAATGAACAAATGGCGCTATATATTTAACCTTATTGGATTGGAGATGACCAATAAAATGCCACTGAATATCCTTTGGCAGGCTAGCGGCTTTGTCCACCAATTCTTGAACATAATTCTCTCCAAATGCACGTTGTCCTAAATCATACAAAGATTGTACATCTTCGTTGGGCTTTGTTTTGCTAACTGCAATTAATTGAACTTGCTTTGCAGATAGTTCTTTTAAAATAGAAAGATATAATTCTGTATTGACAGGCATGATTATTTTTAAAAAAAAGGATTAATGCTATTCACACTCAAAAAGCTACTTATATACAATTACAATGTACTTATAAATTGCTATTTAGTTACAAAAATGCGATTTCATTACAAATTTTATGATAAAACAGCTTTAATCCTTTTATCTTGTTATGCTTCTACCAATAACCATTTTTTGAATTTCACTAGTACCCTCATAAATCTGTGTAATCTTAGCATCTCGCATCAAACGCTCCACATGGAATTCCTTAACAAAACCATATCCACCATGTACTTGAACCGCTTCAGTAGTTACCCACATTGCAGTATCACTAGCATATAATTTTGCCATTGCAGCAGTAGTCGTATAATCCAGATGATTGTCTTTTTCCCAAGCAGCTTTAAAACACAATAAACGTGCAGTTTCAATTCTAACTGCCATTTCAGCTAATTTGAATTGAATGGCCTGATGCTCATGTATGGGTTTACCAAAAGTTTTTCTTTCTTTACTATACGCCAATGCCAATTCATAGGCACCACTTGCAATACCCAATGCTTGAGCTGCAATACCTATTCTTCCTCCATTTAAAGTTTTCATAGCAAAATTGAAACCAAAACCATCCTCTCCTATTCTATTTTCAGCTGGCACTTTTACATCTGTAAATGAAATTGCATGCGTATCACTACCACGAATGCCCAATTTATTTTCCTTTGCTCCAACAATAACGCCAGGTGTATTTTTTTCGACAATAAAGGCATTGATACCTTTATGTCCTTTGGTATAATCAGTTTGCGCAATGACTAAATATATACTAGCAGTAGAACCATTGGTAATCCAATTTTTGACACCATTGATAATATAATGCTCCCCCTCTTTAACCGCACTAGTATGTTGATGCGTTGCATCACTACCTGCCTCTGGCTCGCTTAATAAAAATGCACCTATAAATAATTCACCGTCTTTTTGTCCTTGTGCAAGTGGAACTAAATATTTTTGTTTTTGAGCCTCTGACCCAAAATGTTCTAAACCCCAACATACCAAACTATTGTTCACACTCATCGCAACACTTACGCTACTATCTACTTTGCTAATTTCTTCCATAGCAAGCACATAACTAATTGTATCCATGCCAGCGCCTCCATAATGTTGACTTGTCATCATTCCTAACAATCCTAATTCAGCTAATTGCTTTAATTGTTCTTTAGGAACTTTTTGATTTTCATCTCTTTCAATAACTCCTGGCAAACATTGTTGTTGTGCAAATTCACGAGCAGCTTGTTGAATCATTAATTGCTCTTCTGTAAGTTTAAAATCCATACAAAATTTATTTGGACAAAATTACACTAACATTTGTTAGTTAGCAAAATTTATGGAAATTATTTTTGTCCTAATCTATACTGTAGCATTTGAGCAAGAACAGATTGATCTGCAGGTGTAATTTGTAAGGTACTATCCTGTCTAAAATGACGCTTGAAAGCAAGTATTGCCGCCGCGGAATCCTTAACATCATATCCGTATAATGCTAAAACATAGCTGGTTGAAATGGTAGCTGGTAAACTTAATTTTTCATTGGGCTCAAACCATAACCCATACCCTTTACTTGCCAACAATGACCAAGGAAAATAGATATTAGGATCATTTTTTCGTGTTGGTGCAATATCTCCATGACCAATAAAATTGGCAGTTGGTATTTTGTATTTTGACTTTAAAATAGAAAGCAAGTGAAGTAAACTTTCCATTTGCTTAGGCTCAAAGGGCTCAAAACCATTATTATCTAATTCAATTCCGATAGAACCTGAATTCATGTCAGTTAGGTTCCCCCAAAAGGCTACACCACCGTGCCAAGCACGTAAATAATCGTTAAGCATATGGTGCACGGTACCATCTTTACAAATCACATAATGTGCACTTACCTTTGTACGTTCCAATGTAAAAGTACGAAGCGTTTGTACACATGCATTTTGAGCCGTATGATGAATAATGACAAAATTGGGTTTTCTTAAATCAAAATTGGTAGTGCCCACCCATTGTGGAGCAGTTTGATTATTGACAGAATCCACAACGGCATAGGGTTCAGCACTGATATCCTTGATTAACGACTTTGCTTGTTGCTTATAAAATCGATTGGTTTCACGATATGGGAAATTATTACAAGCAATAATAAAAACAAAAAGTACACATAATAAAAGTTGTATTCGATTTGTTTTCATAAAAGCAGGTAAATAATTATAGCTAAATAAATAAATAGTTAATTAGGATAAGTTGATGCTAGGCTCTTGTTGACTTAAACAGTGAAAGCTACCTAAACCCCAAATAATATCGGTTGAATCAATGCCCACCACTTGTCTAGTGGGAAAGCTTGATTGAATAATTTGCATTGCTTGATCATCTTGAGCGCAACAGTAAGTAGGCACAATTATATTTCCATTACTTATGTAAAAATTAGCATAAGAGGCTGGCAACATTTGATCCTCATAAATTACATCTGCTGGCATAGGCAATTCAATAATATTTAATTGTTTTCCATTGTGCAAGCGCATTGCTTTTAGTTCCTTCAAATTTTGTTGTAACAATTCGTAATTGTCTGAAGCCTTATTGGATTCCACAACAGTCACAACTGTATCTTCATTTACAAAACGAACCGTGTCATCAATATGACCATCGGTATCATCACCAACAATTCCTTCCGACACCCATAAAACTTGTTCCACTCCATAATAATTACACAAATACCTTTCAATTTGATCCTGACTTAATTCAGGATTACGATTGGGATTTAACAAACAACATTTTGATGTTAAAACAGTACCAGCACCATTAAAATCTACAGAACCTCCTTCCATAATAATATTGGGATAGAATATTGGTAAATCCAATGCTTTTCCAATATGCGTAGGAATTACATCATCTAAATCATAAGGGGGATATTTTCCACCCCAAGCATTGATATTCCAATCCACAATTGCCTTTGGTTGCTCTTTGTTATTTCTAATTAAAAAACTAGGTCCATGGTCTCTGCACCAAGCATCATTGGTTGGATGTATATAAAATTGAATACGCGATAAATCAACACCACCAGCTATTAATAAGTCTGTTGCATTTTTTTGCATCATGGAATCAACTACATTGATACAAACGCGTTCAGTTAGAGATACTATTTTAATAAACTCAACATAAGACGGAAAAATACTATCCAATTTTCCAGGCCAACTTGCTTCCTTATGAGGCCAACTTAACCACATCGCATCATGTTTGGCAAATTCAGCAGGAAAATAATATCCTAATTGTTTTGGAGTGGGCGAACTACTAAGCATTTTCTTCGTCAATATATCTTTTAGTAATAGGTTGATACGAATCAATTCGACGATCACGCAAAAAAGGCCAATGGGTTCTATAGCTATCTGACTTTTCAGTATCAATATCTATCACGGCCACTTCTTCCTTGTCGTGTGATGCTTTATACAATATAGTTCCAAATGGATTACTTACAAAACTTCCACCCCAAAACTTCATCAATCCCTCTTGTTCAAATCCAACACGATTTACACTTATTACTGGTACACCATTAGCAATCGCATGACTGCGTTGAATGGTTTGCCATGCATTGTATTGCTCTATATTGGTTGCTTCATCTTGTGATGTTGCCCAACCAATTGCGGTTGGATAAAATAACATTTCGGCACCCATCAAACTAGTGATTCTCGCAGCTTCTGGATACCATTGATCCCAACAAATCAACACGCCAATGGTAGCAAACTTGGTTTTAAAAACTTTATACCCTAAATCACCTGGGGTAAAATAAAATTTCTCATAATAAGCGGGGTCATCTGGTATATGCATTTTACGATACTTACCTAAATAAGCACCATCTGCATCCAACACCGCTGTGGTATTATGGTATAGTCCTTCGGCTCTTTTTTCAAATAATGAAGCGATAATCACTACCCCTAATTCTTTTGCTATTAAAGAAAGTTCATCCGTCGTTTTTCCAGGAATAGATTCTGCCAATTTAAAATTTTCATAAGCCTCTACATCACAGAAATACAAGGAGGTATATAACTCTTGTAGACATATAATATTTGCACCTTGCTTTGCAGCCTCTTTAATTTTTTCAATTGCTTTTTGCTTGTTTGCTGCAACATCAGCACTACAAGTCATTTGAACCAAGCCTACTTTAACGATAGCCATAATTTTTAGTATAAAGTATTATATAGTGATAGAAATTTGTCCCTGTTTATTTTTTTTTAACCTTCTTTAATATAATTATGTTTTGTTTTGAATGATCGCATCCAAGCTTGCAATGCCCAACATTTTATTGGTAATGAATCCTTCTGCATACTGCACACCTATTTGTTGACCCAATTCTTTGGCACGCCCTTTTACAAATTCTAAAAAAGCAGTTCCTGAAATAAAGGTTTCTGGTTCATTTGAATTGGGATCGTAAAATTGAGAACTATGCGCCAAGATGGCTTCCATTTTTTTGTCCATATGGGCACTAATATCCACAACAAAATGAGGTGTTAAGGATCTAGATTGAATATAATGAAAAACCTGCGTTGGTCTCCAAGCGGTTTGCACAATTCCGTTGTGTGTGGTTTTAATTTTTGAAAGGCCAGCCAAAAAAGCAGCATCTTCAACTAAAACAGCTGCTCTACCATGATCTGGATGTCGATCAGAGGGCGCATTGCATAAAATAATATTTGGTTGAAACCTTCTAATTGTTTCTATAATAGCAAATTGATGTTCTTTATCATTTAAGAAAAATCCATCCAACATGCCTAAGTTTTCTCTGACAGTTAAACCTAGCACTTCACTTGCCAATTGAGCTTCCTTTAATCTTTGTGAAGTAGTCCCTCTAGTTCCTAGTTCCCCTTTGGTCATATCAATGACACCTACTTTTTTCCCCTCTTCAATGGCAACTAATAAAGTACCACCACAACCCAATTCAACATCATCTGGGTGTGCACCAAAAGCAAGTATATCAAGTTTAAGCATCTTATCAATTTAAATAAGGACAAAGGTAAGCATAATCACAAGCCTTAAGCAAAATGAGACAAAAAAACCTTTCTTAACATAGTAAGAAAGGTTAAATAAAGTGTATAAATAACTTTAAATTGACTATTATTTTTTCTTAGCGTAACGCTTATTGAACTTATCAATTCTACCTGCCGTATCTACCAACATGTTTTTACCAGTGTAGAAAGGATGTGAAGTGTTTGAGATTTCCAATTTAATAACCGGATACTCATTACCATCTTCAAATAAAATAGTTTCTTTTGTGTTAGCGGCTGACTTGCTCAAAAAAGCAGTACCATTACTCATGTCTTTGAATACTACGAAGCGGTAAGCTTCTGGATGGATACCTTGTTTCATTATAATGAATTTTTAAGGAAGTACGGTTTTTGCCGTACAATTATTTAATAGGCTGCAAATGTAAAGGAAAGAAATGTTTTTGCCAAATTTTTAGTAACTACGGAGGTGCTTAGGACTTCATATTGGTGTATTGCAAGGGCACACCAAAGTTTTCTGATTTGCAGGCAGCAATAACTTCTTGTAAATCATCAATTTTCTTACCTGTTACCCTAATGATATCATCCATGATGGCTGTTTGAACTTTCAATCCTTTGTCTTTAATATACTTTACAATTTTCTTAGCATCCTCTTGCTTAAGTCCATTGCGCACAGGAATTTCTTTTTTAAATATTTTACCACTTGGCTTTGGTTCCTTTGATAAATCAAAAGCATTTGCGTCAATCCCTTGTTTGATTGATCTACTTAGTAAAACATCTACTATTTGTTGCACCTTCATTTCAGTATCAGACTCTAATTTAATCAAGTATTCCTTTTTATTCAATTCTATGACCACATGAATACCTTTAAAATCAAATCGATTGCTAATTTCTTTGTTAACAACGTTAACAGCATTATCAAGTACTTGAATGTCAACAGCGCTTGCAATATCAAAAGAGGGCATATTAAAAATTTAGAGGGATTGTTTTCTAGAAAACCATTTTTTTGACATGATTAAAAATACAATTCCTAATACAATTAAAAAAGTGGAGATTAATTCGGCCTGTGTAGGTTCAAAAGGAAGTGAGTGAATTCGGTTGTTTACCCTAATTTTTTCTATAAAAAAGCGCTCCACACCAGCAAAAACCAAATACATACCGGTTAAAATGCCAGGCTGCTTAATTCTTTTACGTACCATCCACATGATTAGAAATAGTAAAAATGTAGCTACAATTTCATATAAGGTTGTAGGATACACTGGAAAGGGTAATTGATTACAATAATTACCTACACAACCTGGAATAGTAACACCTTCATTCAATACATTATGCGGATAAGTATATGACCACATCCAATTGGGTAACCAGGTGAAAGGTTTTGGTGAAATATTAGGAATACCCCAATCCCCATCACCACTTACATGACATCCAATTCTACCTGCCGCATAAGCAAACAACATGGTGGGTGCCATTGCATCAGCAAAGTGAATTTCACTAATTTTAAACTTTCGGATATATTTAATAATCCCAAATGTTGCTAGAATTAATCCACCATAAAAAGTTAATCCACTAAATGATATCAATGATCCAATTGGATCTTTTAGGAAGTCGTCAAGGTTTTCGAGATTGTGAAAAATTTTTGCACCAATAAAACCCCACAATGCGGCCTGTAAAACAATGTCACCTACCCTATCGTGTGGCCAAACTTTGAAGGTAACTGATGTTGGTTTGTCTAATTTTAATTTGTCTTTTTCTCTCCACTTTAAAAAAGCTAAAATAATACCTGCAATAAAACCAATTGGCCAACTACCTTGAAGAGACAAAATAAAAGTTTGTGGATTATTTAAGGCATTTTCAATGATAAAAGCTCCTATAATTTTGAAGCCAAACAAGAATCCAAAAAAGAAACTTGTAGCCAATTCCATTAGGGAAGCTGGAGCGCCTGTAATAATGGTTTCCTCAATGGCGATAAACTGTCCTAAGGCTTCTTTTCGTTTTAACTCCTTATATAAAATATAACCAGATGACATAAAAGACAATGCCACAAAGAATCCAAATGAATTAATCAATTTTAACGCATCTAGATTCAAACCAAATAAATCTTTACATAAATAGTATAAATTTGGATACATATAAGTTATTAAATTGTATTGTGCAATGTTACTTAGAAATATTCATTTAAGTTGATATTAAATAAAAAAAAAGGCCACACTAGAAAGTGCGGCCGTATTTTACTAACCCATCTAAAAACAAAAAAAATCAATATTTTAATTAATTACAATGTTGATTAAACAATGAAATTAAGTGTTGTGCAATGACTTGTGCCGGTGTTCCTTCTATATGATGTCTTTCAACCATACTAATCAATGATCCATTTTTAAATAATGCAATAGCAGGTGAACTGGGTGGGAAAGGTAAATGATATTCTCTCACTTTGTTAACTGCATCCACATCAAATCCTGCAAAAGTAGTTGTAATTCTGTCTGGTTTAACAGTCGCATTGGCCACTGCCATTAAAACACCAGGACGACACGCACCTGCAGAACATCCACAAACAGAATTTATAACAACCAACGTAGTACCTTCCGCATTTATTGCTTTCTCTACTGCTGAAGCAGTTGTTAAATCTTCGAAACCATTGTCAACTAATTCCGCTTTCATTGGTAATACAATCTCTTCAGGGTACATAACTTCTTCTATTTGAAATCAAAAATAGGTATTTTAAAAATGTCCTACAAATTTGTTTTTGAGTCACTTTGGCAGTTAACGATTATTTAACAATGCATATTTATGCCATTATAGCACAAATTGAATTAAATTGATCAATTGAAATCATTATTTATGCAATTAGCGAAGATATCCTAATATTTTTAACATGGATTGAGCTGATTGTTCTTTGGCATATACCCAATCTACTAATTTACCGGTTTTCATGTCTTTTTCAACAATGACGTGTTTTGGTGATGGAATTAAACAATGCTTTATTCCACCGTAACCACTAATTTGATCCTGATAGGCACCGGTATGAAAAAAGCCCACATACAATGGATCACTGTTTTCTTCTACCTTCTCCCCTTTTTCAGCATCTTTTAATTTTGGCAAAAACACTTCATTAATATGTTCTTCCGAATCATAATAATCATGGCTATCACATGTAATGCCACCTAAAACAACTCTTTGATAATCATTTTCCCATTTATTTACAGGAAGCATTAAAAACTTTTCTCCAATGCCCCAAGTATCAGGTAGGGTAGTAATAAATGAAGAATCAATCATATACCAACACTCTCTGTCATTTTGTTTTTTCTCCGCCAATACTTTATAAATATGTGCCATGCTTTCCCCTACTGTATAAGATCCAAATTCAGTGTAGATATTTGGCATGGGCACTTTTGCTTTTTTACATGCCTTTTTAATATTAGATACAATTTCATTAATCATGAAACTATAATCATATTCAAAACCTAAAGAGTGTTTGATGGGGAAACCACCGCCAATATTAATAGAATCTAACTCAGGACATATCTTTTTTAACTGGCAATACAAGTTGATAATTTTATTTAACTCAGACCAATAATAAATATCGTCCTTAATACCTTTGTTTAAAAAGATATGCAACATTTTTAACTGGAACTTATCCTCATATCCTTCAATTTCATCTACATAAAATTCTAAAATATCTTTTGCACGAATACCTAATCTTGAAGTATAAAAAGGAAAACTAGGCTCTTCCTCGGCTGCAACACGAATACCTACTTTAAATGGTTGCTTGGCATTGCGTTTGTAGAATTGCAATTCCTCGACATTATCTAAAACAGGTACCACATTTTTAAAACCACTATTGATTAATTTAGTAATTCTGCTTGTGTACGTCTTTTGCTTGTACCCATTACAAATAATGAATAAATCCTTGTTTATTTTACGACGCTTGTATAATTGATTGATGATTTCAATATCGTAAGCATAAGAAGTTTCTAAATGAACACCATGTGACAAAGCTTCTTCTACTACAAATGAAAAGTGCGAGCTTTTTGTACAATAACAATAAAAATATTGTCCCTCATATTTGTGTTTTTTAAAAGCATCTGCAAACAATTTTTTTGCCTTGTTGATTTGCATGCCAATTTTTGGTAAGTATGTTAACTTTAAAGGGGTGCCATGTTTTTCAATAATTGCCTTTAAATCCAAACCATTGAACTCCAAATAACCATTGTCATTTATATCAAATCCTTCTTGTGGAAAATGAAAGGTTTGTTCTACCAGGGAGGTGTAGGTATTGTTCATTGTGTAAACTAGGTTGTGGCTGTTAATTTTAAGACACAAAAATAGTTCTTTGAACGGATATTGAGCATAAAAAAACCGCCCCATTTTCAGGAGCGGTTTTTTATATTTAAAGTGAAAGAAATTACGCCTTCACTGATTGTACTAAAGCTTTGAAAGATGCTGGTTCGTTCATTGCTAAATCAGCCAATACTTTACGGTTCAAATCTGAACCTTTCTTAGCAAGCAAGTTGATGAATTGGCTATAAGTCAAACCTTCTTCTCTTACTGCTGCGTTAATACGTGCAATCCACAAAGTGCGGTATTCACGCTTCTTTAATTTACGACCAACATAAGAGTAAGTCAAACCTTTCTCTAATACGTTTTTGGCAACGGTATATACGTTTTTACGCTTACCATAGAAACCTTTTGCTTGGTCTAATATTTTTTTTCTTCTTGCTCTAGATGCAACGGCATTTTTTGAACGTGGCATAATTAATATTTTTTGAATCGTCGTGCTTAAGACTTCGACTCGGTTAATTTAAATTTTTTGTTTACGGTGATAAACCAATTTGATTTATCTAACGGAGTCTATCCTTTTAATCTTAACAAACGTAAAACGAAGTCTTTGTTTGTAGAACCTACCAGACCTTTTTGTCTCATAGCTCTTTTACGTTTAGTAGATTTTTTGGTAAGGATGTGTCTTTTGAAGGCTTTTTGGAAGGTGATCTCACCTGTTCCAGTAACTTTAAAGCGCTTCTTTGCGCTTGAGTTCGTTTTTACTTTTGGCATTGTTATAATCTTATCGATTACTCCCTACTGGCGGTCTTGCAAAGGCGAGACACTTTTTGAGCCTTGTGGGAAATGGACGGCGAAGGTAGTGTAAGTAAAGAATATAACAAAGAAAAAGAAAAGAAAAAAGCCACATGTTATGTGGCTTTTGACAATTTTTATATTGAAAATCAGCTAATTGGCCAATTTCACTTTATGAATACTAAGCGGTTGGTTTCTTTTTACCCCCTGCTTTTGGTTGGAAAATGGCAAACATTCTTTTTCCTTCTAATTTAGGCATGCTTTCTAAAGTACCTGCTTCTGCTAATCTTTCGGCGAATTTCAACAAAAGCAATTGACCACGATCTTGGAACATAATGGCACGACCTTTAAACTGAACGTAAGCTTTTACCTTATTTCCGTCTTGTAAGAATTTTTCAGCATGTTTCGCTTTAAAATCAAAGTCATGATCATCTGTACCTGGCGTGAAGCGAATTTCTTTAATTTCAGATTGCTTCGAATTTGCTTTCATTTCTTTTTCCTTACGCTTTTTCTCGTAAAGAAACTTTTTATAATCAATTACTTTACATACCGGAGGATTGGCTGTTGGAGAAATTTCCACTAAGTCCAAACCTTGGTCAGCAGCAATTTTTAACGCTTCTTGTGTGTTGTAAACGCCTACGGTGATATTATCACCTACTAATCTAATTTCTGGAACTCTAATGCGATCATTGATACGATGCTCTGGTTCTTGTTGTTTTTGAAACCTTGGGTTAAATCGGGGTCCTCTGTTCGGTAATGCCATTAATTGTTGAACGTTGTTTAAGTATATAAAGATAGTGTTTTTACGCTTCTGGTGCCATTCTTTCCACAATTTCTTCCACCACTTGGGCTAAGAAGGCCGCTTTATCCAACATGCCTATGTCCCCTTTACCCTGACGACGAACAGAAAGTTTTGTTTCAGCCACTTCCTTCTCCCCAATTACCAACATATAAGGCACTTTCATGATCTCCGTATCGCGAATTTTTTTACCAATTTTTTCATTACGGTCGTCAATTTCAACACGTACACCTGCTTTTTTAAATTCAGCCAATACCTCTTGCGCATATGGTATAAACTTATCAGAGATCGGTAAAATTTTAACTTGCAATGGCGCTAACCATACAGGGAACTTACCAGCATAATGTTCTAATAAGAAACCTATGAAGCGCTCATGTGTACCTAATGGCGCACGGTGAATAATTAATGGCGTTTCGGGTTCATTATCCTTATTCGTGAAATTTAAATTAAAGCGTTTCCCTTGCGCAAAATCTACTTGGTTGGTTGCGAGTGTAAACTCTCTTCCTATCACGCTCCAAATTTGAACATCTATCTTAGGGCCATAAAAAGCACCTTCATCCTGTACTTCGACAAATGGCGTTCCAGTTTCAATTAATACTTCACGTACCATGGCTTCCGTTTCTAACCAAAGTTCCGGTTCGTTTATGTATTTCTGACCCAACTTAGCCGGATCATGTAAACTTAAGCGCATTACATATTTATCAATGCCAAAAATTTTGAAATACTTCAAATACATTTCATTTACAGCACGAAACTCTGCAGCAAATTGTTCCTTGGTACAATAAATATGCGCATCATTCATGTGCAAACAGCGTACACGCATTAAACCAAACAATTCACCCGATTGCTCATAACGGTAACAAGTACCATACTCTGCAAGCCTTAATGGCATGTCTTTGTAGCTTTTTGGTTCGGCATCAAAAATTTTATGGTGATGCGGGCAGTTCATTGCTTTCAAGTAATATTTAGTACCATCCAATTCCATTGGCGGGAACATACTATCCTGATAATAAGGTAAGTGACCGCTTGTGATGTACATGCTTTCTTTAGCAATATGTGGCGTTACTACTCGTTTGTATCCAGCAGCTTCTTCGGTCTCTTTTGCTAAACCTTCTAATTCCTCAATAATGATTGTACCATTTGGCATCCACAAAGGAAGCCCTGGTCCCACATCATCATCCATTGTATAGATACCTAATTCTTTTCCTAATTTTCTGTGGTCTCTTTTCTTAGCTTCTTCTAACATTAACAAGTACTCGTCTAACTCCTTTTGATTCGGGAAGGTGACGCCGTATACACGTGTCAACATTTTATTTTTTTCATCACCCTTCCAAAACGCCCCTGCAATATTGGTTATCTTAATTGCCTTAATCGCGCCTGTGTTTGGAATATGTGGTCCACGACATAAATCCGTGAATTGACCTTGTGTGTAAAAAGTAATTGAACCGTCTTCTAATCCTGACAATAAATCTAGTTTATACTCATCCCCTTTTTCGGTGAAATAAGCAACTGCTTCTGACTTAGACATTTCCTTGCGGATATATTCATTGGCTTGTTTAGCCAACTCATTCATCTTTTTTTCTAAGATGATCACATCCTCTTCTTTTAGAGTCTTTCCCCCTAAATCGATGTCATAATAAAAGCCTTTTTCAAGTGCTGGTCCTACCCAAAATTTAGCGCCTGGAAATTGAATTTCAACCGCCTCAGCTAATAAGTGAGCCGAAGAATGCCAAAATGTATTTTTACCCTCAGCATCGTCCCAGGTTAATAATTTTAAAGAAGCATCACTGTTGATGGGGCGTGTGGCGTCCCATACTTCTCCGTTTACTGAAGCTGCTAATACTTTTTTAGCCAACCCTTCGCTGATGGATTTAGCAATACCTAAAGCAGTAACTCCTTTTTCGTAGGATCGCACTGCACCGTCTGGAAATTGAATTTGAACCATGTTTCTTGTGTAAATATGGGCGTAAAGATAACAAAAAATAGTGGTTGATGAATTCTTAGATTTTGAGTGATAATTATACATAGATTTGCTATATGTATAGATACCTAACCCTTCTTATTTTTTTAGGAATCCATGCCACAAGTGTTGGACAAAATTTACGCGGAAAATGGGTTGGCTATTTGACGACAACAAATGGAATTGAACAAAAAATATATCCCTACGAAATAAACATTTCAAATAATATCAATGAACAATTAACTGCCATTACGTTCACTAGGTTTTCGAACCAATCCTACTCTACCGCATTAGCAAGTGTTAATTTTACACCTAAAGTTCAACTACTATCCATTCAAGAAATAAAATTTGAACAGATCCATTTAAATTCCAACCAACAAGGATGCCTCATGAATAATTTTTTAACCTACCAAAACAACAAAGGTCAAGAAATTCTTCAAGGAACATTTAGTGCAAAAAATGCAACCAATGGCAATGATTGTGGTATTGGTACTGTGTATTTAGAAAAAGACCTCATGCAAACAATGACTTTGTCTTTTAACAGCAAAAAAAAGGAAACATTTACAACCAATAACAAATCGACAGTTGAAAATAAAAAGCAAAGCTTACAGCGTAAAAAAATGAAAGTAAATGAACTTTTTTCGCAAAAAACAACTACTGATATTTCCCATACAAACATCTCAGATACAAAGAATTCCCATAAAAACATAACGCAAGAGACTTCACAGCAATTACCCAACAATACCTTCCAAAACAGTCCACCAAGCAAACCCCAAATGCCATCATTCACTGTAGCCAAACAAGATCATATTTTAGTACCCTGGGTACTCATCGCCAGAGAAGATAAATTAGTAAAAAAAATCACCACAAAAAGTAAAAATGTAAGCATCGATTTATTAGACAATGGAACAATTGACAACGACACAATTACCGTTTATAATAATAAAATTTTAATTGTTGATCGAAAAAGATTGAGTTACAAAGCAACCCATTTAGAACTTAGCTTTACGGATACAATTACCACACATGAACTTATTTTAGTAGCCAATAATTTAGGAGCATACCCTCCAAACACAGCGTTATTGATATTTAAGGACGCAAACCAAAAAGAAGAATTATTTATAAACACGAACTATTCACAAAATGCAAAAATAATTATTGAATACCAACCTTCGTCGTTAAATTAGTTTTTTATTTACATTCTTGTAAAATGTTTTGAGCCGAGCTTACATGGTGATCTGCTGGATGAAACGGATTTGTTGAGGTTTTTTGCAAACTCAACCAAGTATATCCGTCTTCAAGCTGCCTATCGGGTTCATTAAATATATAAATGGGCTGTTCTCTATATCCTATTTGGGCAAGTAGGTTTATCAGTTGAATACCACACATATTAATTGACATTTTTGCTTCATCCCATCCATTGCTATATGTTGACATTTCTAAAGCTTGTAATTCAGCATTGAAATTGCTTAAATTATCGATCCAAATTTTATGTAGATTGCTATCAACAGTAACCTGCAATGTTGATAAAGAATCGGTTAACATTCTCAAATGCTTAGTACTTTGTTGTACGTAAACAGTATCAGTGTGGTATAATCCATTTAAGATAGATTGGTATCCAGATATCACTTGGTTCACAGGGTGTGCTAATTGACTATTGTAGTTTTCAGCAACAAAATGAAAGCTATTTAATTCTTTTTCCTTATTTGTCTTTGTCGAACAGGTACTTAATAATAATGAGCTTAAAAATGAAATGAGAAGGATAAAAATTGGCTG
>Ga0209188_1000098_pt1 | contig 101171 bp, 99 predicted proteins | sample C_130625_EF_Meta_FD_187307 | JGI IMG/M metagenome (GOLD analysis project Ga0209188, IMG submission 187307) | Freshwater microbial communities from Lake Croche, Canada to study carbon cycling - C_130625_EF_MetaG (SPAdes) (version 2) | ecosystem: Environmental > Aquatic > Freshwater > Lake...
AACCGGCGTATCCGAGGGTGCGAAACTTCGCTGCATACTCCGACCACCAATCGCGCACTCGGCCCAGGGTGAAGTCGGGGAATACCGTTTCCCCCGGCCAGACGAGGCCGATGTAGGGATTGCCTTCGGGGTTCTGGCACCACACATTCTTTTCGGACCCGTCGTCGTAGACGGAGTAGCCGGGGTCGGACTTTACGCCGGGATCAATGATCGGGACGATGCGGCGACCGTTCTTGGCGAGGGCATCGGCGGTGGCTTTGGGACCATCGGGGAAGGCGGTTTCACTGGTGGTGAAGATGCGGTAGCCGTCCATGTAGTCCAAATCCATCCACAGGCCATCGCAGGGGATTTTATGATCGGCAAAGGCGGCATTCAGCTTCATGAGATCCTCGTGACCGCCGTATCCCCAGCGGGATTGGTGGTAGCCGAGGCTCCAGATGGGCGGCACCGGCGTGACGCCAACCAGCCGCTGGAAGTTGCGAGTGAGTTCGGCGAGGGAATCGGCGGTGAGAATCCAAAGGTGCGGTTCGCCGCCTTCGGAACCCAAAATGAGGTCATTACCGGTCCGTTGCCACTCGACGAAGACCCGCGATTCATCCATGCCCGGCGTTTCCATGAATGCCGGATACGGGTTATGAAGCAAGAATCCGAGCCATTCGTCGCCGGTGTGAGCGATGACGTACGGCGTGGAAAAATAGGGCGGATCGGTGGGGGAGGAACCCCACTGCTGGGCCGGAAAATCGCTCCAAACGTCGGTATTCCAGAAGCGCGTCCGTTGACCCGAGAGTTCAAACTCGGCCAGATTCTTCTCGCCCATTCCGTAAAAACGGGTGCCTTCCGGGAGGGTGATGGCCCAAAGGCTCTTTTCGCCCATAAGGCCAACCTGGGGTTGAAATGGCAGATTGGTCGTTTCATCCACCGGGGGGAGGGTGAGCGGGACAAGGCTGAGATTGGGAGACCAAATATCCGGATTTTCGAGGGCAATCTCAAATGTGCGACCCGCGAAGGCTCGCACGGAGAGCTCCGCGGTTTTTTCTCCGAACCGAGCCGTTCGCGTTCCCAGGCTCGGCCCGATCGCGTCGGTGAAGCTGAAATTAGCGCGATGCGGATATTTGTTGAAGAACATTTCTGCTTCAAAGTGTATCGGAAACGGGGGATACCGAGCGGTCGAAACCGGTTTTTATGCCCACGGCAGCGATGGGAGGGGTACGTTATCTGGACGTGATCAAGTCGGCAATGGCGGTTCTTTTGGCGGCGATAATCGGAAGGGCAGCGGCCCAAACCGAGTCCACGCCCGTCACGATCCGAACGGCACCGCCGGCGATCGTATTTTCCGACTGGAAGGAGATCCGGCTCTCCGATACCTTTGAGGAGCCGACCTACCGGGAGTTTGAAGTCACGTTCCCGAGTGCGGTGGTGACGGCTTATCCGGCAAATAATGTGGTGCCGCTGCGGATTTTCCGCCCGCTGGGCGATGATCCGGTGCCGGTGGTACTGATTGCGCATTACTGGGGCGCGCAGGACCTGCGGGCAGAAACGAACTTGGCGACCGAGTTGTGTCGACGCAACATCGCCGCGGCCATCATTACATTGCCGTATCACCTGAAGCGGACGCCAACCGGGCATCGGTCGGGCGAACTGGCGATTACGGCAGATATCGCGGCGCTCCGACAAACCACGCTGCAATCGGTGCTGGATATTCGCCGCAGCGTGGACTTCTTGCAGAGCCGGTCGGAGTTCAAGAAGACGCCCTTAGGTCTTGCGGGGATCAGTTTGGGCGGAGTGGTCGGGGCGACGGCCTTTGCCGTGGAGCCACGGATAACGCACGTCACCTTTCTGGTGGCGGGATTGGATTTGGCCCAGATTATCTGGAAGTCCTCGCGGCTGGTTCAGGCTCGGGAAGGGTTGCGGGCGCGAGGATATTCCGAGCGTCGGTTGCGGGAAGAACTGCGAGATGTGGAAGCTAGCGAACTCCTGCCGCGGGATCCCCCGGGAACGGCTTTTCTGGTGACTGGGAAGTTCGATACGGTGATCCCGGCGGGGAGTAGCTTGGCTCTGGCGAATGCCTTCCCCGATTCGGCGATCTTGAATCTGGACACCGGGCACTACGGCGGGGTTTTCGTTCAGCGTCGTTTGATTCGGGAATCGGCGGATTTCTTCAGTAAATCGTTTGGCGGCGTGAAGTACGTCCCACCCGCGAAACTGTACGCGCCAACCATTCGGCTGGGACTGACATTTGATTCGAAGTCTGGCCTGAACGTAGCCGGGAGTTTGGATCTTTGGCGATTCGACCGCAGCGGCGAGACGGCGGCACGCTTGGTGCTGAGTCCCCGCTCGATCAACATTTGGCTGACGCGAGAGGTGAGCCAAGGATTGAGCGTGGGTGGTTTTGCCGGTTTTCGCGGCGCGGGTTTGGGGGTGATGTGGACGGTCGTCCTCTAGCCGTCATGGAACTGACCGACCGGGCCGCCAGCGAACGGCTACCGTTGGAGCTGCCGTCTTCGCTGCGCCCGATGGCGCGGGTGTATTGCGCCTTGGCGAACACGGTCGGAACCGGTTGGTCTGTTGGTGAGGGCTTTCTACTTGCCCAGTCTCGGTTAATGCATCCGTTGGTGAATTTTGGATTCGCCACCCAGCTGACGCCCTACTCGGCCCGGGAGTTGGCCGACCAGGTGTCGAGTTCGACGGTCAGCGTCTACGTCGATGCGAATAACTCGGTTGCAAACGCCCTAATGCGCCGGAACGGATTTGCGGAAGCGTTTTGTTTGCGGTGTCTGACGACACCCCCGATCCGCTCCGAGCCTCGGTTGAGCGAATTTGCCGACATGGAAATGACATTTTGCGGGGAGGACGACCGCGGGGCGGCAGCGGACTTTATGCTTCGCCAGTTCTTTCGCCACCAAGATCGCGGGATGCAGGAGATTTTTTGGCGCGCATTGGAAGTGGCGGTGGATCTGCCCATTGCGACCGTGACGAGCCAAGGAACGGTGGTGGCCGCCGGATTGATTACGGAAGTGAAGGCGGGGGAGCCAGTGGGAATCTTTAATTTTTGCGTGGATCCGCGATTCCAGAAGCGAGGATTGGGAAGCTCCTTTTTGCAGTGGCTACGCCACTCGCGACCAGGGAGCGAAGTTGCCGTTCAATGCTCAGACTCGATTGCCAATTGGTACCAAAAGCGCGGCTTTACCGAGCGAACTTCCATGATCGCCTATCGAAAAATTGAAGCTTATCCGGCGTAAAGTTCGTCTCTTTCCTCCCAAAATTCTCTGAAGTTGCTGTACTATACAGGCGGTGATTGAAAGGCGCCGTGGCTTTTCGCTAATTGAGCTGCTTATTATCCTGGGAATTTTGGCGATTCTGGCGGGCTTGCTTTTTCCTGTCTTCGCCCAGGCTCGGGAGCGCGCCAAACGAGCCCAGTGCATTTCGAACTTTCACCAGATTAGTACTTCCACGCTGCTGTACCTAGAGGATTACAACGAGCAATTCTCGCCGGTGAACCAGCAATTAGTAGACGTCCCCAATAGTCGAAATGATCGGACATGGGTGCAATTATTGCTACCATACACGCGAAATTTCAGTAGTTTCTTCTGTCCATCGGCCGATCGAGCCGAGCCGCAGATTGAAGCCGGGTTTGACGCGGACTTGGTGGCGGGCGATACGATTACGCGCTATTACCGGGCTAGCCAGCGGGTGAACTTTGGCTACAACTACCAATATTTGAGCCCCGTGGTTCGCCGCAACGGCAATTGGGAAGCGCAGCCGATTAACTACTCGTCGCTCTCTCGCCCGTCCGATACGCTGCTTTACCTAGACAGCGCCGGTCCGGATGAATCGGGCCACGGTCCTGCGCGGGGAGGCAGTTGGCTGGTGGTGCCCCCGTGCAGGTTTGATAGCACCGGCGAAGATACGTTCACAAACTCCCGAATGCCGACCGAAGTTTTGACCATCAACTACGGATGGGATAGCGGAGAATCGCCTTACGTCTACGGAGGCGCGTGGCCCTGGCATCAAGGTCGGATAAATGTTTCCATGACGGACGGGAGTGCCCGAACGCTGGCTCCCAGTAGCCTTTCGGAAGGTTGCGAAGTGCGAGAAAATTGGCAGGGCGTGATCACGGATAATTTCTCATATCCGTGGGACGCGCGCTAACCGAATCTGGGATCTTGTCGGTCTGGTTCGGGTAACAATGCAGTCATGCTGGATGCCTTGCTTTCTGTGCCTCAGATTCTGGATGTGGAATTTTCGCAACCGGCGCCGTTGGTGAGCTATCACTACCGAGTCGCGTTGCCGGAGAACTACGAGAAGAAGAAAAAGTGGCCGGTGGTGCTGTTTTTGCACGGTGCGGGCGAACGCGGGTCGGACTTGAACGTGGTGGCCGTGCACGGTCCGTTAAAGGAGATTGCCAACGGCCGGAAAATTCCCGCGATTGTGGTGTCGCCCCAGTGTCCCCTGGATCAGTGGTGGGACGTGCCGAGTTTGGTGGGTCTGATGGATCACGTCGAGAAGACCTACCGGGTGGACACGAAACAGGAGCTATTGACCGGGCTATCGATGGGCGGTTACGGAACTTGGGCCCTGTTCGCCGCGCAGCCGGATCGGTTTGCGGCGATTGCCCCGATTTGTGCCGGGGGTGACGTGGCGACGATTCCCTATCGCGACAAGTTTCCGATCTTGGCGGTGCACGGGACGGCCGACGGCGCGGTGCCCTTTGCAAATGGCGAGGCAATGGTTTTAATGGCGAAGGCGCGCGGAGCCGACATTCGGTTTGATGTCATTCAGGACGGCGGGCACGATACGTGGACGCAGACCTACGTGCAAGACGATTTTTGGAAATGGCTGTTGAGTCAGCGTCGTAAATAGCGCTTCGGAATGGGATAGAGTCTTCTTGTGACGCGACCGCTTGTTTCCGCGGCTTTGCTGGTGATGCTGATGAGCAATTCTTGGGGTTCGGGCAGTGCGCCGTCGGGGACGAGTGCCCACGATCTTCGGTGTGAGTTCCGGACGAACCCTCTGGGAGTCGACGCGGAGCATCCGCGCCTGAGTTGGACGCTTCGCAACTTGGGGAAGGCGCGGGGAGTGACCCAGCGGGCATACCGAATCTTGGTGGCTTCGTCGCTAGAGGAACTCGCCCGAAACCATGGGGATCGGTGGGATTCGGGGCGGCGAGAGAGTGCGGAGCAGAACAACATTCCGTACGCCGGCTTGCCGCTAATCCCGGAAAGCCGATGCTATTGGAAAGTGCAGATTTGGGATAGCACCGGTGGCGTTCAATGGAGCGAGATGGGGCAATGGGAAATGGGCCGGCTGCGTTCCGAGAATTGGACGGGCGAGTGGCTCAACGACGGTCGACCAACTCCTGTTACGGAGGCGGAGTTTTATCAGGATGATCCCGCCCCCCGGTTTCGTCGTGAGTTCCGGGTGGAAAAGCCGCTTGCGCGCGCCCGTTTGTATATCAGTGGACTTGGCTACTATCGGGCCAGTCTGAACGGAGCCCGCGTGGGGGATCATGTGCTGGACCCGGGTTGGACCAACTTTGGCAAAAAGGTTTATTACAGCGTTTATGACGTGACTCGGCAGCTAACATCGGGCGATAACTGTTTGGGAGTAGAACTGGGAAACGGCTGGTACAACCCCTTGCCGCTGCGACTCTTTGGGTCGTTTAATCTGCGCGACCACTTGACGATTGGTCGGCCCCGGTTCATTTCGCAACTCCGGCTGGACTATTTGGATGGCACCTCGGAAACCGTCGTATCGGACGGTAAGTGGCGCACGGGAGCCGGACCGGTGCGGCGGAATAACATCTATTTAGGCGAGTGGTTTGACGCTCAGGCGGAGACGACGGGTTGGGACCGCGCGGGATTCGATGACTCACGGTGGTCAACCCCCGGCATCGCAACCGAACCGATTGGACAATTGGAAGCGCAGCCACTGCCACCGGTACGGGTGAAGGAGGAATGGTCGGCGGTGAAAGTGACCGAACCCCGGCCGGGCGTGCTGATTTACGATTGCGGGAAGAACTTCGCCGGCTGGGTGCGGATTCGTCATTCGCTTCCGCGCGGCACCGTGGTTCACCTGCGGTACGGAGAACTGTTGCACCCCGACGGGACGCTAAACCCTATGACGAGCGTAGCCGGTCAGATTAAGGGCACGCGGAACGAAACGGGTGAAAGTATCGGCGGACCAGGTGCGCCGCCCATTGCTTGGCAGCGCGACACATTCGTGGCGCGCGGGGGCGAGGATAGCTTTACGCCACGGTTCACTTTCCACGCTTTTCGTTACATCGAGATTACGGGACTGCGAGCCCACTGCCGCTCTCAAATATCACCGCGCTGCGTTTGAATACGGACGTGGAGACGGCAGGCGAGTTTGAATGTGCTAATCCGCTGCTGAATGAGATTCAGGCGATGTGCCGAAACACGTTCTTGTCCAACATCTTCAGCGTGCAGTCGGACTGTCCGCACCGCGAGCGGCTGGGTTATGGCGGGGACATCGTGGCAACCAGTGAGGCGTTCATGAGCAACTTTGATATGGCCACCTTTTACGCGAAAGCGGTGGAAGACTGGTCGGAAAGTGCGCGGCCCGACGGCATGCTCACCGACACCGCGCCGTTTATGGGAATTCAGTACTGCGGCCTGGCGTGGGCGATGGCCCACCCGCTCCTGATTGACCAGCTTTATCGGTACTACGGGAATCGGCAGATCGGCGAGGCCGAGTATGCGACCGCGAAACGCTGGATGGACCTGGTGGAGAAGCAGTACCCGGATGGGGTTGTCACCGACGGACTGAGCGATCACGAGAGTCTGACGGAGAATCCCTCGCCCGAAATGGTGACGCCGCTCTACTTTGTGAGTGCCAACTTGTTGGCGGATCAGGCGGCGCGACGGCATCTGTCGGCGGATGAAACCCACTTTCGGCAGTTGGCGGAAAAGATTCGCACGGCTTATCGCCAACGGTATGTGGATGGCGGTACCGGCCGGGTGGGGCCGGGAACGCAGGCCAGTCAGGCATTTGCTCTCTACACGCGCATTGTGACGGAGGCGGAACGAGCGAAGGTGCTGGCGTATCTCATTCAAGAGATTCACGCGCGGAAGGATCACCTGAGCACGGGCATCATGGGGACAAAGTTCATGCTGGACGTGCTTTCGCGTGAAGGCTATGCCGATTTGGCTTACAAAATCGTTACGCAGCCCGACTTTCCCGGTTGGGGTTGGATGCTGAAGAACGGGGCAACCACCCTGTGGGAGCACTGGGAGTACAGCGACAATACGTTCTCCCACAACCATCCGATGTTCGGCTCGGTGAGCCAGTGGATAATGCAGTGGCTTGGTGGAATCCAGCCGGAGGTCGATTCGGTGGGGTTCGACCAGATCGTGATTCGCCCGCAGGTACCGACCGGGCTAGATTGGGTGAAGTCCCACTACGACAGCATTCGGGGGCGCATCGTAAGTAATTGGAAGCGGGGTGAGGATTCGGTGCAATTTGAAATAGAGGTTCCCGTGAATTCGCGCGCGCGGGTCGTGCTACCGGCGGATGGAGATTCGGTGGTTAACGAAAGCGGGGTTCCGGTATCGAGCGCGCTCGGCGTCACTCGGGCCGAACGACGCGGGAATACCATGGAGTTATCAGTTGGGTCGGGGCGGTACGCATTTACCGTTAGGCAACCGGGTCCGTAGTCGGTGACTATTTTTGGTTGACAGAGTCGGGATAGCAAGTCATCGGGATTTGGTTGGGACAGATTCCGTCAACCTAGACGCCGAAAAATCTCCGGCACCGGCCGATGCGTCAAAACTTGAATTTGCTACCCACTCACCAAGTCAGACACGAGGACGACGTTAAGTTCGGGTACCCGCTTGAAATGGGGGTCGTTGGTGATGAACTCGGTGCATTCACCGAGGATTGCGGTAGCGGCATGAATGGCATCGGCTGGCTTCAGCCGATATTGGCCCAGAATCTCCGCTGCCTTAAGAAGTACCTCGTTTGAAGCGGGGTGGACAGCCAGAAAGTCGGATTGAAACAACGCTTTGTACTGAGCTAGTCTTCGGTCGCTACCGGGGGCGTGAGCGGTGCCGGCGGCTTCAACCCAAGTAAGCCAACTTGTGAAAAATTGCCCTCGTTTCATAAGCTCGGTTGCCGACTTCGTCGTTGGAGACGAGGTTTCACCCTCTACCGCATAAATGATTACGTTCGAATCGAGGTACCGACTCATTCTTCGATTGCTCTCATCCACCTGATTTGAGCATCGATATCGTCGATAGTTCGGGCGGGCAAAGGTGCGTCCTGTCGAAGTCTCTCAATGAAGTCACCTAGGCTTTCCGGACGTTCACTTTCGGCTTCAAGCGTTATTCGCACTTCTTTGTCCGGCAAGAGCAACGGGTGCTTCAGATGAATCTCGCCATTTTCGTCCGCTCGAACGGTCAGGGTGATGCTCATGGTCGTATTCTACGCCACGAATTCGCCTGGATTTCGATCCAAACCTCATTTCGCCAGACGACGTAGCATCCGTGGTCTTCTTGATCTACAGACCCTTATTGAACACATTTCAACTCAAACTGTCAGTAATGCTGACGAAAAGAGTGGAAATATGTTCAATAAGGCTTATTTGATCTGACCGCTCAGGATGGATTCGGCAATAGCTAGGGCGGCTTCGGTTTGGCTAGCGTCTTTACCGCCGGCGGTGGCGAAATCGGGACGACCGCCTCCGCCTCCGCCCGCAATTCGAGCGACTTCGCAGACCAGTTTCCCGGCGTGAACCCCGTGCTTGACCGCTTCGGCCCCGGCCTTAGCCGTGAACGCTACTTTGTCCCCGTTTAGAACGGCCCCAACGAAAACCAGCAGTGGATTAGCGGCCACCGCATCATCAATGGCGCTGGTGGCGACTTTCGCATCCATCTCGCCGAAGTTCTGCACTTTCAGACTCACCGGACCGACGGTAACCGTGGTTGCCGCGGAATCGGTTCCGCCCGCGATGAGCTTTCGTTCGATGGCTTCTCGCTTCTGTCGCTCTTCTTTCAGTTGTCCTAACAACTTATCCACCACTGTGGATAACTCGTGGGGAACTGTCTTAAGGGTGTGGGCTAGGGTTGCTAGTTGCGCTCGCTCCTGCTGGGCCAATTCACGCGCGGCGGGGCCGGCGACGGCTTCAATGCGGCGAATTCCGGAGGCGGCACTGGCTTCGGCGAGGATACGGAACGGCAGCACTTCGGCGGACGTGCGAACGTGGGTGCCGCCGCAAAGCTCTTTGCTGGGACCGACTTCGACCATGCGCACCTTGTTGCCGTATTTCTCGCCGAACAGAGCCATGGCACCGCGGGACTTGGCTTCTTCCGGGGAGATGTCCACGTGGGTCACGACATCAAAGTTCGCCTGGGCGAGTTCATTGACGCGCTGTTCAATTTGCTCCCGCTGCTCGGCGGTGAGGGCCGCGCCGTGGGTGAAATCGAACCGCAGCCGGTCGGGTCCCACGTACGAACCGGCCTGAGTAGCATGGGCACCTAGTGCCTCGCGCAATGCCAGGTGCAACAGGTGAGTACCGGTGTGATGCGGCTGGGTGCGGTTGCGGCGGTCGGCATCCACCCGGGCGAAAACGGTTTGGCCAAGGGCATCGGCCGGTAGCTCCCGAACCGAATGCCAGAAGGTTCCGGCATTCTTGGTGGTTTCCTCGACGGCAATTTCGGTGCCGTCGGCAAACTGAAGCGTGCCCGAATCCCCCGCCTGGCCGCCGGATTGGGCGTAAAACGGAGTCTGGTCAAGCGCGACGAGGAAGCCATTGGCGGCGGGACGAACGCGCACGATCCGCCCGGTTGCTTCGAGGGCGGAGTAGCCAAGGAACTCGGTGGAATCTGGGGCATCGGCAGTGGCTTCTTCATTCGCCAGGCTCACCTCACCGTAAGCCGATTTCTCTCCCTGGGCTCCGCGCGCCAGGGCCTGCGCGGCTTTCAGAGCCCGGTCGTATCCTTCGATGTCGACCGAGATGTCATGCTCCCCGGCGATTTCGACGGTCACTTCCAGCGGGAAACCGTAAGTGTCATATAGCTGGAAAGCCACTTCTCCGTCTAGTTGGTTCTTGGCGAGATCCTCATCCGTCGACGTCCAGGTGGCCTCCTTTTCTTTCAGTTCTGCTTCGAGGATCGAGAGACCGCGAGCGAGGGTGCGGCGGAACGCTTCTTCTTCGTTCTTCAGGGTTTCGACAAGGACGCTGCGTTGCTCCTCCAACTCCGGGTACGCATGCCCCATGGCTTCGACGACGCCGTCAAATACTCGGTAAAGGAAGGTGTCATTGATTCCAAGTGCGCGATCGCCTTTCAGGACGGCGCGGCGAATGAGTCGGCGGAGAACGTAGCCGCGACCTGTATTGGACGGCAAGATTCCGTCGGCAATGCAGAAAGTGGCGGTGCGGATATGATCAGCAATGACACGGCGGGCAATCTTATTGGCTGTGGTTGGACCATCCTGGTCCACCGTGTCTCCGACCATCTTGGTCGGAGTTCCCACGAACTGCCAGTCAACCAACCGTGCCTTAACTGGATTTTCGAGAATGTAGTTCACATATCGAGTGAATTCGGCTTGATTTCGGACGATGTGATCGTAGCTTTCGTCCATCCAGACATCTCCGGACCGGCCTAATGTCTGATTAATTGCGTTGGCCGTAAAGGACTTCCACGAATGGAGGACTGACGAAAGTTGATTTCCAGCCCGTGGAGTTACGAGCGCATGCACATGATTGGGCATGACCACCCACGCCCAAAGGTCGTACCGGTCCTGGTCGAAATGTTTCAGGGCGTCGGCGACGATTGTTGCGGCGCGCGGATCATTCAGGAGGCATTCTCCGGCACCGGCATCTAGGTAGCGATCTACCTCTTCGCGCAGGAGATAACGAGCGGACGCGCGCTCGCGATCGGAAAGAACTCCAGCGGCTTCAAGCCTGGCTAACTCATCCCGTTCGGCACGCCATTGATCACGGCGAGAACTGGGTACCGAATCGGTGAGACGGAAGGTAACGAAGTAGGTGGCACCCTCGGTACTCCAATGCGGAAGATGGCGACCTTCACTCTTCTTGATATTGATGTCTTGGGAATCGGAGACCAGGATGGTCTCCGACACGGTGGACCAGGATGGTCCAACCACTATCGAAGTGGAACCCATCTTAGGACTTAGGCGGTCGATCGCAGCAAAGATGGCGGTGAAGCCGTCGGTATCGTACACCGTGATTTGTCCACCGAGGACCATGGCGGTGCGCTCAAGCCCCATGCCGGTATCGATGGACCGGAAGGGGAGATCGGGCATTCCGGTCTTGCGATAGCCTTTTTCGAGGGCTTCGCCTTGCCACTCGTACTGAATGAAGACGTCGTTCCAGATCTCCACCCAGTTGCCAGCGGCATCATCGGCTAGCCAATCTTCCCGCGATTGACCGGCGGCGGGCGGCGGACCGTCGCCCACCCAGTAGAACATTTCCGAGTTTGGGCCGCAGGGACCAGGAGGGCCCTTGCTGAACGAGCCAGCGGGCCAGTAGTTGGTTTCTTCCCCGAGTCGGACCACGTGGTGCGCGCCGCACGATTGCCAAATGGCCACGGCATCATCATCCTCTTCGAATACGGTGAAGGAGAGGCGAGCCGGATCGAGACCGAGCCACTCGGGAGAGGTAAGGAACTCCCACGAGAAACGAATGGCTTCCTCGCGGAAATAGTCGCCGAACGAAAAGTTGCCCAGCATCTCAAAGAAGGTGAGATGGGTGTCGTCGCCCACTTCGTCGATGTCACCGGTACGGACGCACTTTTGGCACGTGGTGAGACGCGGGTGTTCGGGCTTGGCGATGCCGCGGAAATAGGGCTTGAACTGGATCATACCGGCGCCATTGAAAAGCAGGCTGGTATCCAGGCGACCAGTGACGTCGTACGGGATGAGCGAGCCCGATGGAAACGCCCGGTGCCCCTTGGAAATGAAAAAGGCCAGGTACTTCTCCCGCAGTTCGCGAACGGTCATGCTACAGATTATGAAGCCCCTTTGCGAACCGGTCACAATAGGGGAGTGCGGCGAACTCAGCTTGGATTAATGGCGTTCGGCATTGCGTCTCTGGTGGGATGCAGCGCGACGGGGCCGGAGGTTGGCAATTCTGCTCCCGAATTGAAGCTAGAGACTATCAACGATGCCAAACCAGTGAAACTTTCCGACTACTCCGGAAAGGTCGTCGTGCTGGATTTTTGGGCCACCTGGTGCGGCCCGTGCATGGAAGCTTTGCCAAAATTGGCCCAAATTCAAACCAAGTACGGCGATAAGCTTCAGATTCTCGCGGTTTCCAGCGAAGACAAAGAACGCCTCCAGAAATTTATGGCCACTAACCGGTTGCCACTGAAATTTGTGCGCGATCCGTTTACGATCACGACCGAAAAGTTTGGTGTGACGGCCTATCCAACCACGTTTCTCATCGGGAAAGACGGCAAGATCGCCTGGAAATCGATGGGTATGGATGAGGAAGGATTGGTGTCGGCAATCGAACAAGCGGCCCGATAACCGGGACGATCTCTATGCTCTGGCGCACCTCGTTTCAGCCCGACATCCGGTTTTTCTTGCCGGTGCCGAATACTCGTCCGCGCGGAGACCTAGTGATCGGTATCTTCTCGCTTCGGGCACTGGCCGAGTTAGAGATCTGGCGTCGGTTGGCGGTGGAAGCTCAGATTTCCTTCACGGAAGGGTTCTGGCTGGCTGCCGAGGAAGCCGCCCAATTGCCGCTCCTGGTGGCGCCTTCGCGCCTGTCGGGCGCTTACCTTGGTGACGACCGCGAGGCGTGGATCGCCGCGCTGGAACCCATGCCGGTGGATAGGGCGTTCGCAACGACTTCGGCGACCACGATCATTGGGCCGTGCACCGAGGATGCGTGGGAATTGATGCTAAATCGGCTTAAAGATCCCGCTTCCAACGCTCTATCAGCGTGAGGGCCTGCATGGGGGTGACGGCATTGACATCGATGCCGCGTAGCTCTTGCACGATGGGTGAATCTTCCGCTTCAAACAGGGTGAGCTGAAGGGCCTGCCGTTGGGTGGGGATGGCGCGGGGAGAGGAATCTTTCTCTTCCAACTCGCGGAGAATCGTTTTGGCGCGATCCAGCACAACGGGCGGAACGCCGGCCATGCGGGCGACATGGATGCCGTAACTGCGATCGGTCCCCCCTGGTAGCACACGGTGCGTCCAGATAATATCGTCGCCAATCTCGTCCACTGACACGCGGAAGTTGGCTACGGCCGGAAGCTGAACGCTCAGGGCGTTCAGCTGGTGATAGTGGGTGGCGAAGAGGGTTTTGGCGCCCAGTTCTGCCAGAAATTCCACCATCGACCAAGCGATCGCGAGTCCATCGAAGGTGGAGGTCCCACGACCGACCTCGTCGAGAATGACAAGCGATCGGTCAGTGGCATGGTTGAGGATGTTGGCGGATTCCACCATTTCCACCATGAAGGTGCTCTGACCGAGAGCGAGTTCGTCCTTTGCCCCGATGCGGGCGAAGATACGATCGCATAGGCCGATCCGAGCCACCTTTGCCGGGACAAACGAGCCGATTTGGGCGAGAAGCGTGATCAGGGCGCATTGGCGCAGGTAGGTGCTTTTACCGGCCATGTTGGGACCGGTGATGATCAGGACGCGAGGCTCCACGCGGATTGCCAAATCATTGGGGACGAACCCCGCACTGGTGACTTCGACCACCGGGTGGCGACCGCCGAGGATTTCGAGCCCGTTGCCTTCGGTGAGTTCGGGGGCCACGTAGTGCCGTTTCACCGCCGTCTCGGCGAGTCCGGCTAGGGCATCCAGTTCGGCGAGGGCACGAGCAGTTTTGAGGAGATCGACCGCCTGTTCGGCCACGCGAGATCGAAGCCGGAAGAACAAATCGCTTTCGAGAGCGACCGCCTTTTCCTGCGCACCCAAAACCAGCGATTCGTGCTCCTTGAGCTCGGCGGTGATGTACCGCTCGGCAGCGGCGGTGGTTTGCTTCCGAATGTAGTGGCCCGGAACGCGATCGGTTTGGCTCTTGGCTACTTCCAGGAAGTAGCCGAACACGGAGTTGAAGCCAACCTTAAGGTTGTTAATGCCGGTGCGCTCGCGTTCTTGAGCCTCCAAGGCGGCGATATAGCTCTTGCCGTTGCGGGCGAGGTCGCGCAGTTTGTCCAGTTCGGGGTCGTATTCGGCACGAATGACGCCGCCGTCACGAATGGTCATCGGGAGGTCGCTCAGCAGTGCCCGATGCAGGAGGAGCGCCAATTCCCGGTGGTCTCCCAGTTGCTCGCGCACATACTGAAGCCGTCCGAGGCTCACTTTTACCAGCGGCTCGGCCAGTAGCGGGAGAATGTCGAGTGACGTGCGCAGGGCGTCTAGATCGCGCGGGCCGGCGTGGCCGGTGGCGCATCGGCTCACCAGCCGTTCCATATCGGCTACGCGGCGCAATAAATCGCGGATATCGCCCCGAACCATCGGTTGATCGGTGAATCGGCGCACGGCATCTTGTCGTTCCTGAATCCGCTGGCGATCGAGCAACGGTTGATCGACCCAGCGGCGGATGAGGCGGGCACCCATGGGTGTCAGCGTTTCGTCGATGATGCTGAGGAGGGTGAACTTTCGCGAGCCGTCGGATAGGTTTTGAGTGAGCTCAAGCGACCGTCGCGTGGCGGGGTCCAGGCGCATATACTCGTCGGTGGCGTAGGTCGTCAAGGTGGCGACGTGGTCCAGGGCCAGGCCGTTTTTGGTGGCGTACTCCAGCACCATCGCGGCGGCGATGATGGCAGCCGGTTTGTCGTCACATCCGAATCCCGACAGCGAGGCGACGCCAAACTTGGTTTTGAGCAGACGGTCGGCGCGGTCGAGTCGGGGAGAATCGACCGGAGTTACCGAGATTCCCAAACCAACGGCAGCCGCTTCGGATAACTCTTCCGCTCCGGATGCGACGAGGAGTTCGGAAGGGCGCAATCGGGCGAGTTCCGGCAGCACCTGGTTGCTCGATTCGCTGCTCGCCACTTCGGTAACCACGAACTCCCCGGTACTGGGGTCGAGGGTCGCCAACCCGACGTACTGTTCTCCCCGGTAGATCGCGGAAAGGAAGCTGTTTTGGCCCGATGCCAGCAGTGAATCTTCAACTAACGTGCCGGGAGTCATCACCCGGGTTACACCCCGTTTGACGAGCCCTTTGACGGCTTTCGGGTCTTCTAATTGGTCACAAATCGCGACCTTGATGCCTTGCTGCAAGAGTCGAGCGAGGTACCGCTCCACCGCGTGGTACGGGACGCCGGCCATGGCGACTTTCCCGTTACTGCCATCCTCTTTGCCGGTCAGGGTGATTTCGAGGGCGCGGGCGGCCGTCTCGGCGTCTTCGCCATAGAATTCGTAAAAATCGCCCACCCGCATGGCCATCACCACGCCCGGGTGCTCCGCCTTTGCCGCGTAGTACTGCTTCAGCATCGGCGTCTGGGGGATCACGGTTTGATTATGTTACGTGGGCCGTCGCACTCGTTGGTACGATAAACCCCTATGAAGCAGCCGTTTGTTGCTCCCCTTTCAACCACGGATGGCGATCTCACCATCCGAATGTATCGGCTGGAGGACGCAGCGGCGCTGGCGGAGGGCACCAATGCTTCGTACGAGCATTTGCGACCTTGGATGCTGTGGGCGACAGACTCGATGACGGAAACGGACGCTGATGCGCTTATCCGCCGTTTCATCTCGGGATACTTTGCCGGCACGGAGTTTACGATGGGTATCTGGCGGGAAGATCAATTTCTGGGCGGCACGGGATTTCACCTGCGCGGGCGGTCTCTCGATGCTTCCGTAGGCGAGATCGGGATGTGGATTCGGCAGGACTGCGCCGGGCAGGGACTGGGTCAGCAATCGTTACGCCTGATGCTGAAATGGGGATTTGAAGAGTGGGGATGGGAGCGAATTTTCTGGCAGTGCGATGCCCGAAACGCGGCCAGCGCGAAGGTGGCCTTAAACTGCGGCCTGCTTTACGAAGGCACTCTCCGCTCCGACGATCTCACCGTGGATGGTAATCGTCGAGACACGCAGTATTACGCGATGCTCAAATCAGAATATTCTCGGTAGCAAAGTAATCTCCCGCCGCCGAGACAGTACACTCGGCCCGTGCGGATTAGATCGGGCGTCGCTCTGTTTTCAACCCTTCTGGCAACCCTTGCGGTAACGGGATTTGCCGCGTCTCCCATTGAGTACGCGAACCCGATGGTTGGTACCGATGGTCACGGTCATGCCTTTCCGGGCGCAACCACGCCGTTCGGGATGGTGCAGTTAAGCCCCGACACTCGGACCGGTACCTGGGATGGATCGTCCGGATACCACTACAGCGATTCCACGATTTTAGGGTTCAGCCACACGCACTTGGCGGGCACCGGCGTTGGGTGCCTGGGCGACATCATGCTGATGCCGACGGTCGGCGAGCCGACGGTGAAGGAAGACGAATACAAATCGCCCTTCACCCACAAAAAAGAGATCGCGAAACCGGGCTACTACAAAGTGTTTCTGGATAAGCCGGGCGTTACGGCGGAATTGACCGCGACTCCAAGAACCGGATTTCATCGGTACACCTTTCCGGCCTCAAGTCAATCGCACCTGGTTTTGGATTTGACTCACGGGATTTCCAACAATTCAACGGAAACCCACGTGGATGTGGTGAGCAACAAAGAGATTGTTGGTTACCGAAAATCGAGCGGATGGGGCGGCAATCGCACGCTCTATTTCGCAATGACGCTTTCTAAGCCGTTTCGCACCATGGGGTTAGACCTGAACGGTTTGCCCGTGAAGGCGTTGGAAGCGACCGGGCAGATTAAGGCGCGGTTAGACTTCCGCACCTACGAAGGCGAAGCGATTGAAGTTCGGGTGGGCATCTCGGCGGTGAGCGTCGAGGGAGCCCGGAAAAATCTGGCCTACGAATCCAATACCCACAGCTTTGCCGAAGTGCGGACTTCGGCGGCGGCCATGTGGTCCGAAGCGCTGGGGCGGATTACCGTGAAATCGCCTAACAAAGCGGATTTGCGGACGTTTTATTCCAATGCCTATCTGTCTTATCTGGCGCCAAACCTGTTTTGCGATGCCGATGCGACCTACGTTGGCTTGGACCACAAGGTGCACGCCCCGGAAGGATTTCAGAACTACAGCACGTTCTCGCTTTGGGACACCTACCGGGCATTGCATCCCCTACTCACGATCACGCAGCCGGAGCGAGTCCCCGATCTCACCCGATCGCTGATTGCCGAGTACGAGCAGGGTCCGTACCGCACCACTCCGGTTTGGCCGCTGGCGGAGAATGAAACCTGGTGCATGATCGGTTACCACAGCGTTCCCGTACTGGTGGATGCGTACTTTAAGGGACTCCTGGGAGCGGAAGCGGAGCGGGTTTACAGCGCCATCCGCACCTCGGCCATGCGGGATACCGAAGATCTGCGTTACTACCGAAATTTGGGTTACGTGGCGTCGCGCGGCGGGGCCGAGGCGACCAGTAAGACGATCGAATTTGCCGTGGATGACTGGGCGATCGCCCGGATGGCGGCGGCCATGGGTAAGCGGCAAGATGCGGATCTGTTCTTCCGCCGGGCGACGAATTACCGAAATTTATTTGACCGCACCACACGCTTCTTCCGGGGTCGTAAGGCGGGGGGGAATTGGCGAACGCCGTTTGATACCCTCGGCCACGTGGGCGACGAGTACACCGAGGCTTGCGCCTGGCAGTATGGGTTTGCCGTGCAACAGGACGTGCCGGGAATGATTGGGCTATACGGAGGCGATAAGGCATTTGTGGCCCGGATGGATGAGATGTTCAGCATGGATTCCCGCATCCACACCGGCATTCCGGACATTACGGGGCTAGTGGGTCAGTACGCGCAAGGAAACGAGCAGTGCCATCACCAGGCTTACCTTTACGACTATGCCGGGGCGCCATGGAAGACCCAATCGCGTGTGCGGGACTTGATGAAGCGGTTCTACAACGACCGTCCGGATGGTCAGATCGGGAATAACGACTGCGGTCAGATGTCGGCTTGGTACATCTTTAGCGCCGTCGGCTTTTATCCGGTGAACCCGGCAAGCGGTGACTATGTGATCGGCAGTCCCCTCGTGGATTCGGCGGTGATCAGCCTGCCGCGAGGAAAGACCTTCTCGGTTCTCACTCTGAACAATTCGGCCACGAATGTTTACATTCAGAAAGCGTTTTTGAATGGCAAGCCGTACTCTCGAGTCTGGTTGAGCCACGACGATATCGTGCGGGGCGGATCGCTGAAGTTGGTGATGGGAAGTCAGCCCAATGTTGCCTGGGGCGCGGCGGTGAAGGATCGTCCGCGGCCGACGATGCCGGCGGGCTACAAGTACGGTCCGTTGCCGGAGCCGTCCACCAACAAGGTCATTGTGCTTCCGCTTCCCATTCGCGTGGCGGCTGGTGAGGATGATCCGATTGGCAACTTTGTCGGCGACCCGAATATGAACGAAGGAAGCACGAACCGTACCGGCGGTCGGGTGGATGTCTCGGATCCGTTGGCGGGGCCGGAGCGCATGTATCTGAGCGAGCGCTATGGCCAGGATTACACGTTCCGCTATCCGGTGCCGGCCGCTGGGCGGTACACGGTGCGTCTGCACTTTGCCGAAGTGTTTAACGATGCGCCGGGTCAGCGGTTGGAGAATATCAGCATCAATGGTCAGCGGGTGTTGACGAACTTTGATCCGGTAGTGGCCGCAGGCGGGCCGCGAAAAGCGGTAGTGCGATCCTTCACGGGAATTTCCACCGATGCTAAGGGAGTAATTTCCATTCGCATTCAAGCGGCTCCGGGCAGTCCCGATCAGAACGCGAAGATTAGCGGAATCGAGATCATCGCCGAATAAGGTGAAAAGTCCCGCCCGAAAAAGGCGGGACTCAACATTTTTGAGGCGACGGGTACACAATACGGTGTGAAGCGATTGTTTGTGCGATGGCTATTATTGGCCGTCGCCGTGTTTGTGGCCAGCGTGGTATGTCAGGCGCTGGGGCTGGGCTTCCGGGCGCACGTCGATTCGATCGGTTCCGGGATTGTGTTGCTGATTGGGGTTGCCCTGCTGAGTTTTCTCAATGCCACGCTCGGGAACGTGCTTCGCATTCTCACCCTGCCGCTCAGTTGCATCACATTAGGACTGTTTTCTCTGGTGGTGAACGCCTTCGTGCTGTGGATGGCCGCGAGTTTGGATCTGGGATTCCGCATTACGAAGGAGGGAGTTCCCGGCTTCGGCGCCGCGTTCGTGGCAAGTATTCTTATTTCCATCATCAACGGCATGCTTGGGGTGTTTCTTCCGGCCGATGATAAAGACTAGACCGACCGAGATTTGATCGGCGTTTCCGCCCAGATATAGTAGATTCCGCGATGAGAAATTACCGACTTCGTAGACTCATCGCTCCTACCCGGGGATTGCAGCAGGCCGTGGTGCTGTTTTTATTCGGCCAAATCGCCTTTGTGCTGGGGGTTGGGCTGAGTTTTAAAGATTTCATTCGGCCCATTCTGGCGGGCACTTCCGCCAAGATTTATGGCGGCGTAGCCCAGTTTGTTCCTCCGGACCGGGTAGCCATAACCACCCATTACACCGCTGGCATTCTGCTTCTGATCGGAGGCTGGCTCAGCTATCGGGGCATCCGCTCGGCTTTGGAGCATATCGTGGAGACCTTGAACCCAGGATTGAAATCGGGGAAGGTAGACCGATACATTCGCAAACTGCAACTTGCCCAAGGGCCCCGGGTCGTGGCGATTGGCGGGGGAACGGGACTCAGCACGCTCTTGCGCGGGCTAAAGCAAGAAACTTCGAATATCACCGCGATTGTCACCGTAACCGATGATGGCGGTTCGAGTGGCAAGCTGATCAAGGAGAAGGGGATGATTCCCCCGGGAGATATTCGCAACTGCTTGGTGGCGCTGGCCGACGCGGAAAAGGCGATGACCGACCTGTTTCAGCACCGGTTTGTGAATTCGGGCGTTCTGACCGGGCACTCACTCGGCAACCTATTGATCGCCGGCTTGACCGACCAGAACGATAGCGATTTTGAAAAGGCGGTGGAAATTGCCAGCGACGTACTCAACATTCGCGGCCGGGTGATTCCCAGCACTTTAGCTCACGTTCGTCTGGCGGCCCGATTCCCGGGAGGACGGGTGGAATACGGCGAGACGAACATCGTGGAGCAACACGACACCATTCAAACGGTGTTTTTGGAGCCCGATAATTGCGAGGCGCATCCCAGCGCGCTGGAAGCCATTCGGCAGGCGGATCTCATCTGCATCGGGCCGGGAAGCGTTTATACCAGCGTGGTACCGAACCTCCTGGTGCCGGGCATCGCCGACGCCATCATGGCGAGCACGGCCAAAAAGGTGTACATCTGCAACGTGATGACCCAGCCGGGGGAGAGTCAGGGATTTTCGGCGAGTCGTCACGTGGCGGCGATCATGGACTGCGTGCGAAAGCGCACGTTTGATTACGTGATGATCAACACCGCCATCCCGACCGAGGCGGCGCTGCAGAAGTATCAAGGGTCGGGGCAGCACATGGTGGAGGCCGACGAGGATCAGATTCGCAAGCAAGGTTTCCGCATCATTCGCGGAAATTTCATGAGCGAGACCGACGTGGTTCGCCACGACCCGGTGAAAGTCACCGCGCGGTTAATGAAGCTCCTAATGGAATAGCCGATCTGGCTTAAGGCAATTCCAAGGTTTTTTGGGCGAGTTCGGGTTTTACGAAAATGGTCGGGGAGGCGTCGATTTCGGTGAGGGCGGGGAGGGATTTTTTGGCTTGGACGCCGATTTTCTGCATGTCCCGGCCGGTGGTGAGGAGGTTCCGTTCCATGGATCCGATAGTTTCGTTGTAGTTACCAACGGCGAGGCCCAGGTTGCGGCCAAGTTTGGTGAGGTGATCGGCGACTACGGCCATGCGGTCGACCATCGTGCCGCCTAAATCGAGAATCCGCTGGGCTTCCTTCTCGGCTCGGGATTGGTTCATTACGTAGCGAGCCAGGTGGACCACGGCGAGGATGGAATGGGGACCGGCAAGGTACACGCGGTTCTGCTGACCCTCGTCGGCGAGGCTGGGTTCCCGTTCCATCGCCAAGTTATAGGCTCCTTCGTGGGGGATGAAGAGCACGGCACAATCGGCCCCTTCGTAGCGCGACCAGTAATTCTTTTTGCCGAACTCCCGGATGTGACCCCGCACGGCGGCGATGTGTCCCTTGATGAACTGCTCCCGACTGAGTTCGTCGCCGGCATTCATCGCTTCCATGTACTGGCTGAGGGGCACCTTGCAGTCGATCACCAGCTTCTTTTGGTTGGTTAGATTGATTACGAAGTCCGACCGGAGGATGCCTTCGTCGCCGGTGGTGGAATCTTGCTTTGAAAAATCTTGGCCCTCGATGAGGCCAGCGTTGGTAAGGGTCAGTTCAAGCTGCATTTCGCCCCAGGCTCCCCGAGATTGGGGTTTGCGGAGCGCGTTGGCGAGCCGTTCGGTCTCTTTCTGGATGGTTTGGATGCCGCTGCCAAGCATTTCGAAGCTGGCGTGGCGTTCTTTGTCGATGGTTTGGCTGATCTTTTTGACTTCTTCCAGCTCTTTGGTAATCGGCTCGAGTAGCTGCTGAATGCTGCGTTGACGCTTGGTGAGATCGTCTTCCGCCTTGGCTTCCGACACTTTGATGAAGTCCTCTTGTGCCTTCTGGACCACCTGCCCCGCCATGTTTTCGAACGTATCTTTGAGAGCGTCTTGAGACTCTCGAAGCTGTTCTTGAAGCCGCTGTTCAAACCGAGTCTGAGCTAATTGATGGTCTTCCCGCAATTGAGCGATCTCTTTGGCGTGACGATCCTGCAACTCCAGGAGGTGGGATTCGGCCGTCTGTTGAGCGGCGACGGCAAGCTGGCGGGCAGTTTCTAGTTCGGACAATTGAGCGCGGAGTTCGATTGATTGATCGCGAGCAATATCGCGTTCCTTCACGAGCGTATCGGCGAGACTGGCGCGTTCCTCGGCCCGTCCCAGTTTCGCCGTGATGTCGGCATTTTGCTGTCGAAGGTTGAGTAACTCTTCGGCCTGGGTTCGCAGCGAGCCGACCACCGTTCGTTGGGAAAACAGGTACGCCACCGTGGCACCGAAGAGAAAGGCAATAACGGCAATGGCGGCATCAATCATCGTGAGGGTTCCTTTGGCACTGAACGCGTGTCTACTATACTACAGAGAATCGCCATGATTCATCGATCCTTTGCTGCCATCCTCACCGGCATCGCGGACTTGCTGGATGTCCACGAGGGGCCGCACCGCGCCTTTGTGCGTGATCATTTATATACGGAAGACGAAGCCGTACTGAATGCCTGGGAGCTATGGGGTGGAGAGGGTTCGGTCAGCGATTTCACCCCTGCGGATCCCGCCGCGAACCGGGCTTTGATGGAGCTTTTGGTGGAGCTGGAAGACGCGATGGGGGCAATGGGATTGAGTCAACCGCGGGCACGGCAGATTGCCCAATTGATGGAAGATTGGCTCATTACTTACCCATCGGGCCTGGAAGGCGGTACTCGGACACCAGGTACAAGGGGCGGTGCGGATTTTTCTTCGTAGAGTTTTTGAGTCGCGGGTGAATGGAGCCGCGGCGTTTGGCATTTTGGTGGTCCGAGTGGTTTTTGGGGTCGGCCTGATGTTGCACGGGCTCCCGAAAATCCAGAATCCAACCGGTTGGATGCCGTCCGGAGCGGGAATTCGGCCGGAACTGTTGGCCCTCTCGGCATTTACGGAGTTTTTCGGGGGCCTCGCATTGGTGATCGGGCTACTCACGCCTTTGGTCGCGCTGGCGGTGGCGATTAACATGGGGAAGGCGCTGGAGGTCTTGGGAGCGCTGAAGGGGACGCCGCTGGTGGCAAATCCTCCGCACCCGAGTTTGGAGCCGGCGCTGGTGTACTTTGCGGTGGGCTTGATGCTGATGTTTACGGGGGCCGGGGCGATTTCGCTGGATGCCGCGCTTTTCCGTGGCAAAGCCAAGCGTTGATGGCTATAATTCGCTTTGTGATGGATTCGCAACTAGCGGCAAGATTTGTTCCCTGCGTAATCAGTCTGGCCGTACTCGCAATGGCGCGGGCCGATGACGAACCGGAGGCGAAAGTGACCCTCTTGCCGATGAAGGTGAAGGCCTGGGGCAAGCTTCCCGACGGAAAGGTCGCTCACCTTTATACGCTCCGCAATGCGCACGGCATGCGGGTCGAGATTTCCGACTTTGGCGTGACGGTTACCCGCCTTTTTACTAAGGATTTGTCCGGAAAATTTGGCGATATCGTTTTGGGCTTCAACTCGCTGGACGACTACCGAAAGAAGTCGCCGTACTTTGGCGCCATTGTTGGACGGTACGGAAACCGCATCGCCAAGGGTGAGTTTTCGGTGGATGGCAAGACTTACCGATTGGCAAAGAACAACACTCCGGGCGGAGAGCCGTGCTCGCTACACGGCGGCAATGTGGGTTACGATAAGCGGCTTTGGCGGACGGTAGGCGCGCCGACGGCATCTTCTCTCACGCTCGAATTGGTCGATCCGGCAGGCACCGAGGGCTATCCCGGTACGGTGACGGCTCGCGTGACTTTCCAGGTGGAACCGGAAGATACGCTCCGGATTTCGTACCGAATCACGACCACTGCCGCTACCCCGGTCAATCTGACCCATCACGGTTACTTCAATCTAAATGGTGAAGGAAACCCGTCGATCTTGGACCACCGGCTTCAGCTCCACTGTTCGCGGTACACCCCGGTAACGAAGGGATTGATCCCAACGGGAGAGTTAGCCAGCGTCAAGGGAACGCCGTTCGACTTTAAGACGGAGGCGGTTGCGATTGGCAAGCATGTCAACGACCTCCATCCGCAGCTCGATTTTGGTGGTGGATTTGACCACAACTTCGTTGGCGACAAGCCCGCCGGAAAGTTTGGTTTGCTGGCAGACGTGTGGGCTCCATCGGGTCGCCGGATGCAGGTGTATTCCACCGAGCCGGGGATTCAGCTCTACACCGGAAACTTCTTGGACAATTCGATTATCGGTAAGTCTGGAAATCCATATCTATACCGATCTGCGTTTTGCCTAGAGACTCAGCACTATCCGGATAGCCCGAATCAGCCGAAATTCCCGTCGACGATCGTCCGTCCCGGAAAGGCTTACGAATCGGTCACGGAGTATCGCTTCAGCGAGTTCGTGCCGGTTGGCTGGAAGAAATAGGAAGCCTCAAATGAGACTGGAATTCTATAAGTCCCTTTGGGGATGGGAGCATCGTCCGGTGGCTGACGCGTGCCAAGACGCGGTTAATCGTGGTTACGATGGGATAGAAACTCCCATCGGCACCCTGCTGGAAGCCCGCGCGGCGGGCTACCAGGGAAAGGCGATCTCGCTGCTCTTTCCCGGCAACGTGGATGAACTCGGTGACGGATTACGAGATTCCGCCGCGGCGAAGGTGGAGAAAGTCACCGTTCACGCGGCGAAGGATTGGTGGTCCAATGACCGTGCCTCAAGCTATTTTGAGCAGGCTTTGCCGATTATTTCGGACAGCGGTCTGGAAGTGAACTTTGAGACGCATCGCGGGCGGTTGCTATTCAGCCCGGCATCCACCCAGTTTTTCTTGAATGAGTTTCCGGCGCTGCATCTCTGTGCCGATTTTAGCCACTGGACCGCCGTTTCGGAGTCGATGCTGCAGGATCAAGACGAGGCCTTGACCCTTGCGATTTCGCGCACTCGGCACCTGCATGCGCGAGTCGGACACGAGGAGGGACCCCAGGTTCCCGATCCTCGTGCCGCCATGTGGGCGGGACATACGGCTCGCTTTCTAGAGATTTGGGACCGGGTGTTCGGCGAGTTCGAACGTCGCGGAGCCGAAGTCATGACCATTGATCCGGAGTTCGGACCACCGCACTACCTGTGGACCAATCCGGAGAGCGGGATGCCATTAGCGGACCAGCACGAGATTTGTGACTGGATGAAGGAAACGTTGCGGGCACGATGGTCCTAGCTGCCGGGTAAATTCGCCGGGCATGTCTAAAAGCGCGCTCATTGTTTACGGTGGCTGGGACGGTCACGAACCCGATCGCGTGGCGGATCTCTTTGCTGAGATTCTCCGCGCGGAGAACTTCTCGGTCGAAGTTTCCGACACGCTCGATTCGTTTGCGGACACGGAGAAGGTGGCTTCGATGAACCTGATCGCTCCGGTGTGGACCATGGGAAGCATCACGCCCGAACAGCGGAATCCGGTTTACAACGCGGTTGCCGATCTTGGTGTTGGCATTGCCGGATGCCACGGCGGCATGTGCGATTCGTTCCGCAGCGACACCGAGTGGCAGTTCATGACGGGCTCGCAATGGGTCGCCCACCCGGGTAACGACGGGCTACGATACTGGATCCACATCGACCGCCGCAATCCGCACCCGATTACGGATGGTCTCCCGGATTTTGAGGTGGTGAGTGAGCAGTACTACCTGCACGTAGACCCGCTGGTGAATACCCTGGCCTACTGTCATTTCCCCACTCCCGGCGCAGATGGACCGCACGTTCAGAACGCTGGTCGGATGCCGCAGGTCTACACGAAGCACCATGGTAAAGGCCGGGTGTTCTACAACGCCCTGGGTCACCAGCGGAACGTGCTGGAAGCCGAGGTTCCCCGCGAGCTTATGCGACGTGGGTTCTTGTGGGCAGCTAAGTAGTAAGTCAAGAGAAACAAAAATGGCCCCCGGAGATACCCGGGGGCCATTTTTGTTTTGTGGCTTAGAAGCGCCAGCCGACGTATGCGCTCACGCTGTTCGGCTGAATGTTGGAAGCCTTATCGGCCAGCATCAAAGTCACTTCACCAAAGAAGTTCTGGTTGAACTCTTTACCCACGCCGAGACGGGCGGCAACGGCGGCTTCGGTGCCGTTGTAGTCAACGAATGCGGCGCCCACGCCAACAAAGTAGTAGGTTCGGGTGCCGTACTCCTGCGTGCCCATGTACCATTTCTGGTTTAGACAAAGGGGCATAACGGTTCCATTGCTGCGACCGAAATCCTTACCTTGATAGTCCAGGGAAAGGTAGGACTCACCGCCGGCGACGAACGACTTCTCGAACGCGTACTCCAGACCAACGCCCGCGAAGCTATCGCTGATGTTGCTGTAGCTGCTTTCGATGGGGAAGACCACGCCAACCCGGACCGAAAAGTTATACGGATAGGTGTTCTCCGCGTGGGCGGAAACGGCACCAACGACGGCTAACGCGACTAAAATGCTCTTTTTCATTTTTCAAGACCTCCAGTGTCGGATCCGAGCATCGCTCGTTCCATGAGCTGAGTGTGCGCCCAGCATCGCTATTGTAGCGTCATTTTTGACGCATTTGATAAAGACGGGCCGGGAAGGGCAAAATGATACGGGTGCCAGCCAATAATCTTCTGCTCATCATCGATCCACAGGTCCGGATGATGCCGGCGATCGATGGCGGCAACGCCGCGCTTTCCCGCATGAAATTTTTAGTGGAAAGCGCCCGAGCGCTGGCGATTCCGGTGTGGTCCACGCGTCAGAATCCCGAAAAACTTGGGGATTTGGAGCCGGGTTTGGAAGGCGATCGGAACTTCGATAAGCTCAGTTTTTCCTCGTATCCCGCGATTGCGGAGGAAGTGCCAGCAGATACCACCTTAATTCTTGCGGGGGTAGAAACTCACATCTGTGTGTACCAAACGGCCCGAGATTTCTTACTGGCCGGCTACTCGGTGAAGGTGGCGGCGGATGCGGTGGGCGCACGGTCACCCGACCGTCACGATTTAGGGCTGAGGGCATTGAGCACGGCGGGGGCCGAGTTGCTTCATTCGGAGGCATTGGTTTACGACTGGCTGCTCTCGGCGGATCATCCTCGGTTTCGGGATGTGCTCGCCATCGTCAAGCGGTACTAAGGCTTTCGGCAACCGCCGCGTGAATGGCGTTGCGCTATAATTGACCTACTTTCGGAAGGAGGGAATTCGCTCAATGATTGTCAAGACTTCAAATTGCCTCCCCTTCGCCTGCCTCGTGGTTCGCTAGTCCAGCATCTGGGCCTGCGCCGGATGGGCCAAGGGTCTCGTCCACCGCCTCCATGAACCAAACTGCAGGAAGAATCGAAACCATTGGATAAAAACACCCGCCGCGAGCTGATTGCGCGGCTTCATTCGCTTCGTAAACGAGACCGAGAAGAGCTCTTTGCCCGGGCCGAGGCCCTTCGCACCCAGCGAGCCCTCACCGCGGCCAAAACTCCTCCCCCACAAGCTGCCGGGCGCAACCGAGCCCGCGTGACGGAGGAAGAGGAAGCCGCCGCCATTCCCCGAAAGATGCCCAGCGTGGAGGACGTTGCTCTGGAGCTGCTGGCGCGAGATCCGCAGCATTCGCCGAATCTCCTCACGGGGACTGTCCTTACCGTACGCCGCGGGCGCGTGATCGCGTCGGTGAAAGGTGAACCGACCAAATTGCCCTTGTCCGACGATCTCACGTCCCGTCAGCAGACGGAAGTGGCGGTGGGAGACCAGGTGGTGATCGTGGAAAACCGCGTGGAAGCGGTGCTGCCGCGTCGCAGTGAACTCAGTCGGGACGATGTCCACGCCAAGATCCGCCGGGTGATCGTGGCGAACGTGGACCTCGTCGTACACGTGGTGTCGGTGATTTCCCCGCCCTTACACCCGCGAATTATCGACCGCATCCGCCTCGCCGCCGCCACCGGTAAGTGCGGCTACGCGATTGCCGTTAACAAAACGGATCTTCCGGGAGCGGATGAGGAGTTGATGCGTTTGGACCCTTATCGGGACTCCGGAGTGCCGATCTGCTTGGTGAGTGCCCACGGGGGGCAAGGGATAGATGAACTGACGGCGTTGATGAAGGGCAAGCTCAGCGCGTTCGTGGGTCACTCGGGCGTGGGTAAATCCAGCTTGCTGAATGCGCTGATTGGACGGGAAGTGACGGCGGTCGGGGCTACCAGCGAGGGCAATAAACGCGGGGCTCACACCACGACGGCGGGCACCCTGTGGGATCTCACCGAATCGGTGGGGCCGGGCACGCAGATCATCGATACGCCCGGAGTTCGTTCATTCGGGCTCCCGACCCAAGTGGAAGAGGAAGTAGAAATGGCGTTTCCCGAGTTCGACGAGGTGACTTGTCGATTTCGGGACTGCACGCACACGGTGGAGCCAGGTTGCGGCGTTCTGGCCGCCGTAGCGGCAGGCACCATCAGTGCCTACCGCTACGAGACGTACTTAAAGATGCGCGACTAGGCGTCGCCATTTTAGGTTTTGGCGGGAGCCTCCGTTTGACTGATCTGCTGGCGCAGATCAGTCACGATGGCCCCAATGCGATCGGCGGATACCGGACCCGTCTCGCCGCTGAGAAGCTGATCCATTCTCACGCTCAGCGATAGCTCGGCGAGGAAGGCGATGCTGAAGCCGTCGGTCGCATCTACCACGGCGGGGTCCGCAATTCCCAGGTTTTGCTCGAGGAACATTAACCGCGACGCGGGCGACGGATTTTCGACGAGAATCTTGCGATCAAAGCGACTGGGCCGCTGCGTAAGTGCGGTATCGATGTCTTCCAAGTGATTGGTGGTCGCGATGGTAAGAAGGCCGTGGTTGGACCGAAAGCCGTCCATTTCGTTCAGGAAGAACGACATCGTATCGCCGCCGACGAGCGAATCGAGGTCTTCTAGCACCAGGAGGCACGGGGCGAGCTCGCGGGCACGCGCAAACGCCTTTTGGATGTTGTCGCTTTCCAGCGAACGTCGCTTTTGAAAGGTGCGAACGTACACTACCGGCACATTCAGCCGATTAATCAAGGCTTTGATGGCGTGGGTTTTGCCGTTCCCGGGGGGACCATGCAGCAGTACGCCCCGTTTCCAAGGCACTTGGTGGGATGCGTAGATTTCTCGCGCCGAAAAGAACTCCACGCACTGCCGCTGTAACTCGGCTTGGAGTTCCGGTAGCCAATTCAAGCTTTCCCAAGTTGCGGTACGGAGATTCTCCAGTAGGTCGTCGTCGCGGGTAAAGCCGTCGCTGGACATGACCAAAATGCTCTGGCCAAAGTTTCCGTTGAATCGGCACACGGCGGTGAAGAACTGCTCGGCGATGGATGGTGAGTCGGCGACGATGACGCTGCGCAGGGCGGCATATTCGTCGTACATCACCTAAACCACCAGTAACCGATGCCCGCGCCATTCAACGTCGAGGGCAGCCGTAGCTGGCGTAAAGCGAACCTGGTTACCTCGCCAATTAGCTTCGGAGTGACCGAAGATATGCGAGAACAGCGTCACCGCACAGCCACCGGCCTCGGCAAACTGGGTCAGCTTAAAGTCGTCGTCCTCCGTTTCGAGTACGGCGGAAGTGGGGAACTGGGAGTGGATCCGTTCGCTCAGGCGGTAGGCCATGGCGGGATACGGAAGTTCAACGATTTCGTCAAGTAATCGTGGGGAAAGCGGCATATATGTCTGGAAAAAGGACAACCGAAGGCAACGTCAGAATGGGATCTGGCGGGCGGGATTATGAAAATCGGTTGAAGGCAGACATAGCTCGACAATTATACCGGTCCTCAGGGTAGATCCCGGGACGATCCATACTTTAGGGCAGATGTTCAAGCGGCTAATGGAATCGTTCGACCGGATGGTGGGTCGCGGCGTAATTGACGATGATTTTTATGAGGAGCTTGAAGAGGCGCTCCTGCAAGCCGACATTCACATTCAAACGGTGCAAGACATCCTAGAAGAACTGCGCAAGACGGTGCGGGATGAGAAAATCACGGATCCGGGCGCGATGAAGGATCGGCTAAAGAAGTCGATTGCGGAGCGGTTTCGGCAGGAAAAACCAGCGGGATTGGAAGTCAACGACGTTGCGCCAACGCTGTTCCTTTTCGTCGGCGTAAATGGCGTTGGAAAAACGACCACAATCGCCAAAGTTGCCCACCTGCTGACGAAGCGCGGATTCAAAGTGGTGTTGGCGGCAGGCGATACCTTTCGGGCGGCCGCGATTGAGCAATTGGAAGTGTGGGCCAACCGCGTTGGATGCCAGATCGTGAAATCTCAGCCGGGATCGGATGCAAGTAGCGTGGTGTTCGACGCGATTACGGCGGCAAAGGCGCGGGGTGCCGATTTCGTGCTGGCCGATACCGCCGGTCGCCAACATAGTAAAGAAAACCTCATGGCTGAGCTGCAGAAGGTCGTGAAGGTGGCAGAAAAAGCCCTTGGCCGTAAGCCGGATGAGATTCTTTTGGTGCTCGATGCCAATACGGGGCAGAACGCCATTCGCCAAGGGGAAGAGTTCCAAAAAGCCGCCGACGTGACGGGAATTGTGCTCACAAAGCTCGACGGTTCGGCTCGGGGTGGAGCGCTGATTGGACTCTATGATCGCCTGAAAATCCCGATTAAGCTGATCGGCACCGGCGAGAAAGTTGAGGATCTCATGGACTTTAAGCCCGACCGTTTTGCGGCCGCTCTGTTCGACTGATCCCTTCATAGCTTAGGGCAAACTGCCCCCGAAAATGGGTTCGGCTCATTCCGTTAGGCCGAACCTGTCAAACTCTACGGCAAACCTCCAGCATGGCGAAAACATCCTCCCGTTCCAATTTTTTCCAAACGTTCCTGTTGATGATGACCATCTTCTTGGCGTACAACCTCATCTTCAATAAGCCAAAAGAAACGGACACTTACCAAGGAAAAGAGCTCAAGACCCTTCAGAGTTATCGTGAGGCGCTGGCGGATGCAAATGCTCGGGTCCTCGACAGTACGGCTCTAGATCTAAAGGGCAAAGTAGAGCGTGAAGCCGATGCGGCTGTAGCTCAAAAGACGTTAACGCCCGAAGACGCGGTGAAGGTGAAGCTGGAAGCCAACATTTTGCTGGCCGATACCGAGCTGAAGGCGGGAATCGCCCGAAACGATACGGGGCGCATCCGGACGGCTTATCACACGTTAATGCCGATCGACGCTCGACTGAAGGGTAAGCCGGAGTTCACGGAATCGATCTCGGTTGCCGACGTCTCGGGCGACAAGCGATTCGGCTGGAAAGAGTGGACCCCGCAGGCGTTGCATGATCGGGCGATTGCCGAGATTAGCGAACGGAGCAAGCACGACCTCATTTGGGGCTTGATTCCCGGTGGGTACGCGGCGATTGATGGTCTGGTCCATCTCACCGGCGCGCAGCCGGGCTTCTCGTACTGGTTTGCCGCGCTTATCCTGGCGTTAATCGTGCGGGCGATTGTTTTCCCCGTGGCCCAGAAGCAGATGATGTTTGGGCGGCAGATGCAGCAACTGCAACCGCTAGCCGCCGAAATTCGCAAGCAGTACGAAGGCAAGCCAGAGAAGGCGACCGAGATGCAGAAGAAGCTAATGGAGCTTTACGCCGAGTACGGCGTGAACCCGGCCGCGGGCTGCTTACCGGCCTTGATTCAGGTGCCGCTGTTCCTAACCGTGTACCAGTTCATGCTGCTGTACCAGTTCGATTTTAGTAAGGGAACGTTTGCCTGGGTGAATCCGCACACCAGCCAGATGTTTCCGGCCGGATTCGTCGCCCCGAATCTTGGCTCGCTGGATCCGACCCTCATCATCATCTACGGCGTCATGATGATCGTTTCTACGCTGTTGACCCCGCAGACCGACCCGATGCAGGCCAAGCAACAGCGGCTGATGGGCATTGGTATCTCGGTGTTCTTCACCGTCACGATGTTCTTCGGCTTTTTCCCCGTGCCGGGCGCGTTCGTGCTGTACTGGATCTTCTTGCTGGTCCTGAGCACGCTGCAAGCACTGCGGGCGTACCGACTGCCAGTGGCACCGTTGCAGAAGGTCAACACTTCTGCCGGTGGCGTGTATCCCACGTCGTTGGGCGGCAAATGGCAGAAGAAGATGCAGGAGCTAATGGAAGCGGCGGAAGCTCAAAAGACCGGTACCACTCCCACCTACGGCACCAAGCCTAGTGCATCGAAGAATCCGACCCCGCTGTCGGGGTCCGGTGGCATTGGTGACGCTAAGACCGGTAAGCCGGTGAAGCACAAGCCGAAGAAGCGAAAGTAGCGCTTCTTCGGCGTGCGGCGATCCGGCTTACTTCAGGTACTTCTCGAACCAGTCGAGAATGTCCTTGAACTGATCCATCATTTCGGGCCAGCCGTGTCCCTTGCCGGGCACGGTAATGAGTTTGCTGGTGACCCCTAGTCGCTGAAGTTTTGTGATCGCCGATTGTGACTGTTGGATCGGGACCAGGGTGTCGGCGTCGCCGTGGACGATCAAGGTCGGAGGCATCGCGGCGGTAAAGAAGTTGATCGGTGACATAGAATCCGAGATCTCCCGAATCTTTTCCGAACTGACGGACTTGACGTCATCTACAAACGCCGCCCCGTAGGCAGCTTTCAGCAGGGGAGAATCAAACGCCTGGTTATTGAGGCGACCGTAGTTGGCAAAGTCGGTCGGCGGAAAGAAAATCGCGACGGCTTGCAGCGCGCTGCTGGTTTTATCGACGGCATCGCCAGTTCGTCCCGGACCGCCTTGGGAAGCGACCATGAGTGAAAGATGTCCGCCCGCGCTACCGCCGGTGATGCCGAGGCGGTTCGGGTTGATACCGTACGTAGCGGCATTGGCGCGAATGAACCGGACGGCGCGGGTGACTTGAGCCACGATCTCTGGCACTTTGTATCGGGGCTGGGCGCCGTGCACCACCTCCACCATGGTGATTCCGCGTTGCGCTGCCGCTTCCGCGATGGCCAGATTAATACTGTTATGGTCAGAAACCCAACCGCCGCTTACCATGTGAATGATCGCCGCGCCGGTGGGCTTTTTAGGCTTAAACACGTCCAGCGTAAACGCGGCGCCACCTTGCTTGAGATAAATCACGTCAGAAACGCGGGTGAAAGATTGGGCAAGGGCCGATCCTGTGATCGCCAAAACCAGAAGTAAGCCGGATAACCGCTTCATGGTTGGCAGAATACGACATCACGGTTAAAGAATTGCCGCCGCCAATCGGCTAACTACGTTCTTGCGTCGGATAAGCAAGGTATCCTCACTACTTCATGCCTTCGCTTGAATTAACCGCGAAGTCGGTAGAAGAAGCGCGTAAAAGCGCCGCCGACAAATTAGGGGTTGCTGCGGACCAAATCGTCGTAACTGTGATCGAAGAGACCAAAGGTCTTTTCGGGAAGGTTCAGTTGCGCGTTCGCGCCGAGACCGCCGATGCCGCACCCGTAGCCGCTGCTCCCGCCAAATCGGCGGATGCACCGGCGCCGAAAGCGGAGAAGCCGAAGTCGTCCCGAGGTGGTCGTTCTAAGGCTGCCGAAGCGACGGTTGAATCCACCCCCGAAGTAGTTGCGGAGGCTCCGGCCACCGAAGCGGCTGCGGAAGCTCCGGTCGAAAAGCCGGCCAGAGGCGGTCGTCGAGGTTCGCGATCGGCTGAGGCAGCGGCAACCGAAGCCGGTGCCGAAGCCGCTCCGGAAGTTTCGGAGATTGTCGCGACCGAGGAAGATGCAAAGAATCTTCTGGCCATCGTTGAGAACATCATCGAAAAGACCGGTCTTGACGTTCAGGCGCAGATCACCGATATTCAGGGACGTTACGTCAACATCGCCCTTGATGGTGGTCAGGCAGGCTACTTGGTTGGCAAGCACGGCGAAGTCATCAACGCACTGCAGTACCTGACCAACATCATCTCTAACCGCAAGTACGATAACGGCGTTCGCTCCACCATTGAGTGCAACGATTACCGCCGACGTCGCGAAGAGACGCTCACCACCATGGCGGTGAAGATTGCTCACGCAGTTTTGGAACGACAAGAAGAAGCCGTTCTGGACGCACTTCCGGCATTTGAGCGACGGATTGTCCACAAGGCTCTGCAGACGGTTGATGGAATCAGCACCTACAGCGAAGGCGAAGAACCCAATCGACGCGTCGTGATTGCTCCCGCGAACTAAACGTCGTCTTTCAAACTCAACTGCCCTCCGCGATAAATCATCGCGGAGGGCTTTTTGCTTGTGATTGGAATCTAGCTCGTTTGTAGGGCGGCCGTGTGTAGCGTTTACTCATTGCATGTCAGGGGGTTTCAGGCTAGGGGGCTGCGGCTGCTCCATCTTCTCGATCCGAGCGGGACACCGAAGGAGCGGATTGCCGCTAGATCCTAAGGATAGAAAAGTCGCCCGCCTGAATCGATCGGGATGCAACGGCGATTCTGGTACGGGATTTTTATACCCGTCGATTTGATGATGAAAGCCCAGTCGGCGACATTTTGTCCCGATTTTGCCCCGGTGCCGCCCGGGATTCGTTCTTACGTCGGGAGTTAGCAACCTAGAAGAGAGAGAACTGCCCGTTACGATTCGGCTCTCGTTCGGTGATTCGTTGGATAACGTCGGGAGCATCGTAGCTGGATGAATTGACTCGTCGCGTGACCGGAAACGTTTCCAAGTAGCCATCAGGAACACCGGCCATCGCCACTTGGATTGCCTCGTCCGCGCTAGGGGTCTCTAGCCAGATCCGCGCCTGATCCGGGTCTAGGATGGATGGCATCCGGTCGTGCATCGTGGCGATCTGGGCGTTTGGTTCCGTGGTGAGCAAGGCGCATTGGGGACCTTCGGGTGAGTCGCCCCAAATCGCCGCGAACATGAAGCCCATTTGGTCGGGACGACGGAAGTAGAACGGCTGCTTGCCGTCCGGAAAGTCCGACCATTCAAAGTAGCCCGCCACCGGCATTAGGCAGCGTTGGCGAGGCACCAAATAACGGAAGAGTGGTTTTTCCAGTGCGGTTGAGGATCGCGCATTGATGACGGGGGCCGATTTCCACCAGGCCGGTTTGAGACCCCATTTTCGCTCCACCATGACAAAATCGCCGTCGACAAAATCGATCGTCGGCACCAACGTGCCGGGGGCGATGGCATAGCGATTGGTCTGGCGCTCGGGCAGGAAAAACTTGTCCACCAACAGGTACCGCTCCATCCCCATCACCTTTCCGAGCGAGTACCGGGCGCACATGATATTGGAGAATATCCGTATTCTTCGCCCCGGAACCAATTGGCACGTTTTAGGATTGAAATGATTGAATGCTGAACACCCTTGCCTTTGTACTCGCCATGCAAGCGGGACCAACGGTTAAAACGGGATTCAACCCCGCAAAGCCGGAGGTTAACAACCCGTATTGGCGCAATGCCTTGCAGGAAGTGTACAAGTCTCCGGAGGAAATACTTGCTCAAATCAAGCGCGAGCGACGCCGGGGCGTGTTCCTTCCGTTGCTAGTGAGAGGTAATCCAGAGAAAAAGGAGATCGCCCTCACCTTCGACGATGGTCCCCACCCCGATGGGACGTTGGCACTCCTGAAAATTCTTAAAGAAAAGAAGGTCACCGCGACATTTTTTGTCATCGGTAAGATGGTGCAAAAGTACCCAGAATTAGCTCGTGCCATTGTTCGCGATGGTCACGAGTTGGGTAATCACACCTTCAGCCACGTGACGCTCACGAAGATTCCCGAGCCGTACATCGAAACCGAATGGCGAGCCGCTCAGGACCTGATTTATCAAAAAACGGGCGTGCGCCCCAAATTTTGCCGACCACCGGGAGGCGATTATGATGCGGGAGTGATCCACGGGGCCGCTTTGAACTATCTGACGGTAACCCTATGGACCGATGATCCCGGCGATTTTAGTAACCCCGGGGCAGAGGTTATCGAGCAGCGCACGCTAGACCATATCTCCAACGGTGGCATTATTTTATTGCACGACGGAGTGAAGCAGACGCTTCAGATTCTGCCGCAGATTATCGATTACGCGCGTAAGGAGGGATACACCTTCGTCACGCTCGGGAAGCTTCGTGCCGAGGCTAGCCTCCTCCAAAACCCCTGAATAGAGAAACCCATGATCCCAGTCCTTTCCATTCTCATTGCAACCCGGGTCGATTCGTTTAATCCGGATCCGTTCCCGTACGGTTCGGCCACGTTTAACCGATTCATTACGGACAGTCAGGCCCACTTTGGCAGCCCGACCCCGCGCGATTTTTACGCCTGGATGGACACTAATTCCCATCAAAGTATCGGCAAATGGGCAGACCGTCAGCGAGAGTCTCTTAAGCGACTGACGGGCAAGGCTAAGGCAGACGCAATTCTGAAAGCGGGAGCCGACCTGCACGCCTTGGTCAAAAAGACCATTCCTAAGTTCAGCTTGGAACGGGGCTATGAGTTTTACTACACGGTTACGAAGGGCGAGCGGCAATGCTTTCTGCAGTCCGTGCTCATCAGCGGCATTTTGCAGCGAGCCGGCGTGGATGCCGGCGTGGTGATGGTGTGGAAGAACGAGAAGGGATCTGAAAGCAACCTGGGGCACGCGGTCGTTTTGGCCCGTAACGTAGATGGCTCCTATTTCCTTGTTGATGCCAGCGATCCGCATCCGTTTATGACTCACCAAGGGCTGTTTGGCACCGTCGGGAAAGGCTACCGATTTGTCTCCCCGGAGTACCGCGGCTCGACAATCACGGGATTTGCCGACCCGCAGGGGGGACGTGACAAGTCTTGGGCCGTTCGGGGATTGGATGCCAACTTCCTTAAGAGTCAGTTCGATTTCTACCGGGGCGAGCGGGCCGAAGGCGGTTTTATGGGGACGCCGAGGACTCCGGAGGGACTCCAAGAGAGCGCCAAATACCTGGAGCGGGCGGTGAAAGAGTGTCCGCAGAATCCGCTTGCGGTTTATGTTTTAGGACACGTTTACCGGTATTTGGGACGCTCGGCGGATGCAAAGCGCCAATATGAGGCGGGCTTTGCGTTGTATCAGGCCGATGGATACGTGCCGCCTGGGCCCAGAGCCGCGGTTAGTGCGCCCTAGGCCCGAATCAGCCGGCTTTCGCGACTATTTCGTACGGGAAATAGTCGCGTAGGCGTTGTGATCGTGGATCGATTCGTGGTTCTCCACTTCAATCTCGTAAGCTGCGACGCGGTCGTCTTGGTTGAATGCGATGGCCACTTCGCGCACCATGTCTTCAACAAACCGCGGATTGTCGTAGGCTTGCTCAGTCACGAACTTTTCATCGGGCCGCTTTAAGACCGGATACAGTTGGGCGGAGCCAGCCGCTTCGATGAGATCAATCACGTCTTCTAGCCAAAGCACCGCGCCGTCGGTGGGTTTGACTTTCACCATCACGTAGCCGCGCTGGTTGTGGGCGCCGCGATCGCTGATCTCCTTGCTGCAGGGACACAGGGTGGTGACGGGAACCGTCAGTTCCAAGGTGAAATCTGTCTTCTCTCCGCCAGCGGCGAGAAAACCACACTCGTAACCCATCATGCCAACTTTTCCGGTGACGGGGGCCGCCTTTTCGCGGAAGAAGGTGAACCGGACCTCGAGGTGAGCGGTCTCGGCCTTCAATTTTTCCCGAAGCTTAGCGAGGATGACCGGGATGGTTTCCGGACCAAGGTCGCGATTATGCTCCCCGAGCACCTCCAGGAAGCGGCTCATGTGCGTGCCCTTAAACTCCTTAGGAAGATCCACGGTGAGACTCAACACGCCGACCGTATGCTGAAGTCCGTTTTCTCGTTCCCGTACTTGAATGGGATATTTAACGCGCTTGACGCCTACTTTATCGATGGCAATATTGCGCTGATCGGGGGTGGATTGGATGTCTACCAGCGGCGTTTCGTTTGCCGTGGTAACCGGAGATGATGCACTCATAATTCTATGCTCGTCCGCGCAGCCCGGTCGAGACCCACCCCTTCTACGCGAGGGGAATGAATGCCGTTGGCAAATTGATCACCGCGGGGGCTACTCAAGGTACTTCCGCCCACTAAACGCGGCTTCTAACAGCTCGGCCGTATGCACCACGCGAACGGTTCGACCATGTTCTCGGGCGGCTTGCTCAATCCAGGCATGGCATCCGGGATTGCCCGTTGCCACGATGTCCGCCCCGGTTTCCGCGATGTGCTTCCACTTACGCTCCAGCAGTTGCCGGGCAAGTTTCGGCTGGGTGACGTTGTAGATGCCCGCACTGCCGCAGCAGGTGTCAGCCTCGGTCAATTCCACGTACCGGATCCCCGGGATGGATTGAATAAGGATGCGCGGAGCTTCCCGAATTTGTTGTCCGTGAGCCAGGTGGCAGGCGTCGTGATACGTCACCGTGAGCCCCTGAAGTTCAGTAGCGGTAGCAAGCTTCTCAGAAAAATTCTGGGCCAGTAAGAACTCGGAAAGATCGACCACGCGGCGGGCGAATTGTCGATCGGCATACTCCTTCATCGTAGAGCCGCATCCCGCGCTGTTCACCACAATGGGCTGATCGGCAGAGAAGCGTTCGGCAAGGCGTTCGGCCAGCCAAGCCGCCTTTTCCATCTGTCCGTTGTGAGCGTGCATCGCCCCGCAGCAGTCTTGCTGGGTCTCGGTGATCCCAAATCCAGCCCGGCGGATCAACCGTTCGGTGGCTTGTTGTACGCGACCGAAGAGCACGTCCATCGCGCATCCCTTGAGGAGATAGACTTGCCCGGTAGTGGAAATATCACCGTCTAATGGCGGATATTCCGCTTTGTCCTGGGCGATCGGTTTGTCGGCTTCGGCCGTCGTTCCGCTCACTAATCGGCTGACGAAGCTGGGCACTCGGCTGCCGGGCCACAACTTTCCGGCAGCCAAGTTGGCGCGGAGGGCGGCTTTGGAAGTCGTCAGACTAATCAGACCATTGCGAGCAACGTTAGGGTGGCGACGGTTCAGCTCATCCCGAGCCAGTTCTAGGATAAGCCCATACTCCACCGCGCTGGGGCATGCGGTTTCGCAAGCTCGGCAACCCAGACAACGGTCCATGTGCGGCTGAATGTCGTCCCACTGCAACCGACCCTCAATCGCGCTGCGGACCAGGTAGATCCGTCCCCGGGGTGACTCCAATTCGCTGGCCGTTTCCGTGAAAGTTGGGCAAGATTCCAAGCAGAATCCGCAGCGAATGCAGTGCGTGGTGAGTTCGGCTAGGTCCTTCTTCATGGCTGCCCCGCCCAGGCGGAGGAGAATTTTCCGCTCGGATCAAATTCGTGCTGAGCGCGTTTACGGTAGTAGGTGGACGGTTCCGGCCAACTTTCACCCGATCCGTCAATTGCCATCGCCCAGGCGTTGGGATAAGTTTCCGCGGGACGATGGTTCAGCCAGAGGGTACTAGAGGCAATATCCGCGAGAACCGGATTTTCGTGGTACGTAGCGGCTGCAAAATCGGACCGGGAAACCCGCAAAATCCATGTCGCAATCGACGATTCTTCCGGCACTTCCGGCTCCCCAACGGCTTGGGTCGGGGTCAGTCGTAGATGCAGTTCAGTCGGAATTGCCAAGCTAAACCTCGCGCCAATCATGAGTTTGTGAACATCATAGCCGGCGACGCTTTTGACGACGCGGCTACCGCTTTTCACCAATCGACCATCGGCCAGAACAACCGAGAGGCCCAGCACCCAATCGCGCCAGCTACCCCACTTACTGCTGAGCCCGTGAGGCAGATCGTAGCTCAGCATCGCGGCAATTGAATCGGGGTAGCCGGCCCAAGCCGCCTGACCACGCAGGGGAATTTCGAGCCCATAGGGCCGCAACTCGGCATTGAGATCGGCGATTTGGGTGCCAGCGCGTACGGTGACAACCTGGTCCGACGCTTGCAATTCCACAATTCCGGTAAGGCCATCGAGGGAAAGGGTCGGGAGTTCGGCGTGTGAATGCGGCCATCTCCCCGATACTCGGACATCGGAGGAATTCGCCACAAAATCGGCCAATTCACTGACGGTGGAGGGCGTTACCATGCGATGCCTCGCCATCGTTTTCGATGTTCCGTACATGACTTCTGATTTGGCAAAACCTTGCAGGGGTTGCAGAGGAGGCCATCCGAGAAGATCGATTTCGCCATAGCCTGATACTCAAGATCATCGGGGGTAAACATTTGCGCCATCAGATCCAGCTTTTCCACCCCGATGCCATGCTCGCCGCTGACCGAGCCACCCAGTTCGAGGCACCGTTCGATCACCTTTTCTCCCGCCAGAACCACGCGCCGAACCTGGTCGGGATCGCGGTCATCAAAGTAGAAACAGGGGTGCAGGTTTCCATCCCCGGCGTGGAAAATATTAGCCACTCCGATCTGATATTCGGCGGACACGGCATAGACGGTTTCCAGCATTTCGGGCAATTTGCTCCGCGGTATCACCCCGTCGTGGGTGACCACGGTGGGAGCAACGCGGCCCATTGCACCAACCCCCTTCTTTCGGGCGGTCCATAGCTTTTGTCGCTCTCGCTCGTCGGTGGCTTCGGTGAACGAGAGGGCCGCTTGGCGCTCCGCTACTTCTCGTACTCGGGTCATTTCGTCTGCCACCACGGAAGCATCGTCCCCGTCACATTCCACCAGTAACAGCGCCTGGGTTCCTTCTGGATACTGAAGGTTGAACGCGGCGCGGAGGGCGCCGAGGATGCCGTGGTCCATCATTTCCAACGCGGCAGGGATGACGCCGAGCCGGATGATTTCCGCCACTGCTTCAGTTGCATTTCGGACTGAGGGGAAGGCGATGAGGGCGGTCTGAATGGCCAAAGGAATCGGGGTCAGTTGTATCCAAGCCTCGGTGACGACGCCAAGAGTGCCTTCCGAGCCGACAATAAGGCCGAGGAATTCACTGCCGGGAAGGCCCGGCGTGGGCCCCCCAAATTCGACGATTTCTCCTTCGGGATTCACCATCGTAATGCCGAGAATATGAGGAGCGGTGACGCCATATTTAAGGGTGTGCGGACCACCGGCATTTTCGCCAATGTTTCCCCCGAGAGTGGAGACCGTCTGGGAGGAGGGATCGGGGGCAAAGTGAAGCCCGGCGTGCTTCACGGCGTCGCTTAGCTTCTTGTTTGCCACGCCACTTTGGGCACGCATGGCTCGATTCGCCAGGTCAATCTGCAATATGGCGGTCAATCTTTTGGTCGATATCACGACCCCGTCCAGGGCGGGAAGGACGCCACCACTGAGTCCCGTGCCCGCGCCGCGAGCGGTATATGGGATGGAGTGGGCCACGCAATACTGGACAATTTCGGCCACTTCTGCTGTGTTTTGGGGCAGCGCGATGGCAACCGGAGCGGACCGGTCGACGGTGTAGGCATCCGAATCGTACGCTCGCTCGGCCGCCGCGCCGCTCAAAACCCACTCGGGACCGATAAGCCGAGAGAGGTCTGCAATCATCCGGTTCACGTCGGCCACGCCCGTATTTTATGCTATACGCTCCGGTTGCGACCGGTTCGAATAAACTGAACGGGTATGCGCGAAGTCCGAGGAGAGATGACGGCGGTAGGCAAGCACTTTGCCGTAGTGGTGAGCCGCTGGAATGAGCTAGTGACGAAGGAGTTGCTGGCGGGAGCGCTGGACGAACTCACCCGGCACGGTGATCCGGAAGTTACGGTCATTCATGTCCCGGGCACCTGGGAGATTCCGCCCGTTATCAGTGAATTGCTTTCGCGGCCCGATCGCCCCGACGCCGTGATTGCCTTGGGCTGCATCATGCAGGGGCAAACTCCCCACGCCAAGATTTTAGGTGGTGATGTCGGTGGGGCCCTGATGGGGTTGCAAACTCAATATGCGCGGCCGGTGGCTTGGGGAATCCTCACCCCGGATACGCAGGACCAAGCGCTCGATCGTGCCGGATTGAAGTTTGGCAACAAGGGGCGGGAGGCGGCGCTGGCCGCGATCGAAACGCTCAGCGTCATTGACCAACTTTGAGCATTCTCCAATTTGTAGGGTTGGTGTTAATCGGCGCGCTGGCAAACGGCATCAACAGCGTGGCGGGCGGCGGATCATTGATTTCTTTCCCGTATCTCATGCTGGTGGATCGGTTGTCGAGCGGCGTCGCGAATGCTACCAATGCCGTTTCGCTTTGGCCCGGCTCACTTTCTGGACTGTTCGGTTACCGCGAGCTGATCCCGAAGGTTTCTCACTACATGAAGCTGTTGGCGCTACCGACTCTGGTTGGCGCGGTGCTGGGCAGTTATCTTTTCGTGAAGACCTCCACCAAAGTTTTTGACATTGTCGTTCCGTTTCTGATACTTCTGGCGGCAGTGTTACTCTTGTTTCAGCCGGCGGTGAAGTCGTTTGTTCTTCGCGGAAAGCACACGCTACCGCCTGCGATCGGCGTTGTGCTGCAGGTTTTGGTGGCGATCTACGGCGGCTACTTTGGCGCGGGAATGGGCATCATGATGCTGGCCGCGTTTGGGCTGTATATGGAAGGCACGATTCATGAACTGAATGCGGTCAAGACTTTCCTCGGCACGTTCATTAATTTTTCTGCCAGCGTCGTTTTCGTCGTGCAAGGCATGGTTCGGTACGATGTCGCGCTACCGCTTGTCCTGGGGTCGGTTGTGGGTGGCTTTTTAGCGGCAAAGTGGGGGCAGCGGGTGAATCCGGAAGTAATGAGGAAATCGATTGCTTATTTTGGTCTCGCGATGGCGGGATACTACTTCTCACGAATCCATTTATGAACGACATGATTCCTTCGTTGACGATAGCTTCGTTCAATGTGCGTTGTGGTCCGGCCGAAGATGGAATTCATTCCTGGCCCCATCGGAAGGATTTCGCCGTTGAGGCGGCACTCGGGCTACAGGCAGACATACTGGGCCTGCAGGAGCCGGTGGATTACCAGGTGGAGTACTTTGCCGAGCACCTAAAAGATTACGACTGGGTGGGGGTGGCTCGAGACGATGGCGAGCGAGGTGGAGAATACTGTCCCATCTTCGTCCGCCGGGAGCGCGGTGAGGTGGTGCGACACGGCACCTTTTGGCTTTCCGACACGCCAGAAATTGTGGGTAGCCGGACCTGGGGGAACCGTTGCGTCCGCATCTGCACGTTCGCGGAGGTTGTCCTGCGAGAGAATTTCCAGCGCGTGTTCGTGTTCAATTGCCACTTGGATCACGAGTCGCAATTTGCCCGAGAAGCATCCGTGCGGTTAATCCGAGACCGTATGGAATCCATCGCGGTCGGCCACCCAACGATTCTGATGGGCGATTTCAACGTTACGCCAGCGAATCCCGCGCTCGCCCCGCTGCGTGATCACTACCGCGACGTTCATTCTCACCTGCCAGAGGCGGAGGGCACCTTCCATGGCTTTTCGGACGTGGCTCCGTTCGACAAAATTGACTACATTTGGGTCAATGATCGGTGGCTGGTTGAAGTTGCCACCATTCGCCGGGATCGCCCCGGGGGCATGTATCCGTCGGATCATGATCCGGTTTCGGCTCGGATACGTTTGGTAGAAGGAGCATAATTCAGGGATGTTCGTATCCGCGGCGCTTTGTTTGACAATGTCTCGTTTGCCGATGCCGGGAGAGTTGCCATCGGGCATGTTGGTACTCCTGGATCCGCACGTAGACGGGGGTGCGAACTATGCCGCCGGCACCAAGTTTGATATTCGGGACGCATCGCGGCGAGTGTTGCCGCGAGTGGCGAAGGAATCTGGTGGGTGGGGGTGGAAGGTGCGTACCGTTGCCAACTTTGATCGAAAGTCGTTTGGGGCCACCACGCCCGAGCCGACTTTATCTGAGCTCGGGCAAACCGCGAAGGATCTGAATGCCGATTACGTGGCTTATTCCACGGTGTACCGATTGACCGGCGCGCGGTCCAGTGGGCTGAGTGCACGGCTCACGGGGTCGGCTTCGCTCCTGGTTTCAGTATATGACCGCGCGGAAGCGCGTTTGGTCTGGCGCGAGAAGGTTGACGAAACCAGTACCCGCCCCGGGAACCGCGGTCAACTTCAGCCGCGGGTAGACCAAGCCTTCGTGAGCGCATTCAAGAAGGCCCTGGATCCGTTTTGCGCAAAGGGCCTACGTAAGAAGTTGCCTTAGACGACTTTCCGCCTATTTTCGCTGAGTCCCGCCGAATTTAACGGAACACGGTTACCGGGTTATTCGTTACAGCTCACGTGGAGCAAGGACGCACCTTCGATCGGCTGTGGTAGCTCTGGTGGCGGCGATTCCGTTTGGCTTTGCGGGGATTGCTTGGCCGGATTCTGGCCCGCCGCCGATCCACGCTCCGTTTACTCTGAAGCCGCTTCGAGATGGCAATTTGCGGACCCCAATCGTCATGCCGGTCCTGCGAGTGACGCGGCTGGCGAACACTTTTAACCGGACCTTTTGGGATCACCGCCATACCGGCACCGACATCGTGGCCCCCAAAATGACACCCGTGGTGGCTCCATTTTCGGGAACGTTAGGCTTTAAAGTGGAGACATTCTGGATTTATGGTGATAACGGCTATTTTTGCCTGGGTACCCACCTGAATGACGACACCCCCGGTACGAACGACAACACGCATCAGATTGACTTCATGTTTGCCCCCGGTTTGCGCTCCGGTCAGTACATTCGGCAAGGAATGCTCATCGGCTACGTTGGGGATAGCGGTTGGGCGACGGGCCCCCATCTTCACTTTGAGCTGTTTGATCGAAACCATCAGCTGCTGAACAGTTACTGGTCACTAAAGCGGGCATTTCGATTGACGGCTCCGGTGGCGGTTTTGGCCGATCATCCCCAACCGCCACAAGGTCAGATTCGAATTGACGGCGTGGTGCGCGGATACGACCCAGCACGGGCAGTAATGACCATGGCGGCGATCAGCCGTCAGATACCTTCGGGAAAGGCATCGGCGTTTACCACGCCCACTCGTTACCGGTTCAAAAACGTCCCGGCCGGCTACTACCCGCGAAATCGAAATTTGACCATCAACTTTCACGCGATCGGGGATCGGCAAGGCTGGGTGTCTTCGGTCAAGCTGAACGACTGACGATCACGATATCTAGGTCACGCGCTACGTTGGTTCCAGCGACCGGTGCATGACGTACGTGCTGACAAACCCTTTAGTCGGGTGGCGAAAGGCGTGGGGCACCTCTCCGACAACTCGAAAACCGAGCTTTTGCCAGAGGTGGACTGCGGGCTCATTTGCCGCGACGACGACGTTGAAAACCATGGCGTGGTAACCCAACCGCTTCGCTTCGGCGATGGAGTGGTGACCCAAAGCGGTAGCGATGCCTTGTCCGCGCGCCGACTCGGTGACCATATAGCCGCCGTTACACACGTGATCCCCATTGCCTCCGTGATTGGGACGGATATAGTAGCTCCCCACAAACTCCCCGTTTCGGAGAGCAACGTAGGTGACCCGCGCGGTCCGGCACCAGTACTGGATGGCTTCTTCCCGCGTGAAGTTCGCGGGGAATGCAAACTCCTCTCCCTTGGCCACGATGGAAAGGAAAAGGTCCGCAATGGCCGCCTCATCGGTCGGCAAGTACGGACGAATATCGAGGTCGTCGGGCATTTAGGCTTCGTCTTCGGATGCGAGTTTTCGCGCCTGCTCGTCCTGTACAAGCGCATCAATCATGCCTTGAATGTCCCCATCCAGGAATTGCGCTAGATTGTGGGTGGTGAACTTAATCCGGTGATCGGTAATGCGACCATCGGGGAAGTTATAAGTGCGAATCTTCTCGCTGCGGTCGCCGGTGCCAATCTGGCCTTTACGCATTCCGGCGCGCTCGCTGGCGACGCGTTCTTCTTCGGCCTGCAGCAGTTTGCTACGCAGTACGTTCATCGCCTTGATCTTGTTTTGGGCTTGAGATCGTTCGTCTTGACACGTGGAAACCAGTCCGCTGGGTTTATGCACGATGCGAATGGCGGTTTCGTTCTTCTGCATGTGCTGACCGCCGGCCGAGCTGGATCGGTAGGTGGAGATTTCTAAATCCTTCGGGTCGATCTCGAAATCGACCTCTTCGGCTTCGGGCAATACAGCCACGCTGACGGTGCTGGTGTGGATGCGGCCCTGACTCTCGGTAGCGGGAACGCGCTGGACGCGGTGCACGCCGCTCTCGTGTTTGAGTTGGCTGAAGGCACCCACGGCATCGATGTTGAAGACGACCTTTTGCAGACCCCCAATGCCGCTCTCTTCGTGATCCACCACTTCCACCTTCCAGCGGCGACGCTCGGAATAGCGGGTGTACATGCGGAACAGCTCGTTGGCAAAAAGGGCGGCTTCGTCGCCACCGGCGGCCGATCGGATTTCGACGACAACCGGGCGATCATCGTAGGGATCCTTGGGCACCAGCATCAGCTTTAGCTCCGTCTCCAATTCCGCCTTTCGGGTGCGAAGCGGATCGAGTTCGGCCTGGGCCAGATCGCGCATCTCGGGGTCGTCCAGCATCTGCTCGGCTTCCGATAGTTCGGTGAGCGTCTTTTTATAGGCCCGAACGGTCTGGACGACGGGCTCCAGATCGGAGCGAGTCTTCCCCAGACGCTGCATCTCGCGAGGGTTCGAAGCAACGTTGGGGTTGCTGAAATCGGCCTCGATGCTTTCAAATCGACGCTCGATTTCGGTTAATTTATCAATCATTGACCGGATGCAAGTTTACCGGTCACCCACCGTCCGGGACCATCCAGATCGCGCGCAAGTTTACACAAGGTGCCCTCCAAAACGACACGAACGCGTTACATGTTATTAGCGGCTTTGGACGCAATTTGTTGCGAATTAAGTAGAAATATGCAGTGGTGTAGCATTTTTCCTGACTATCTGGGCCGATTCTGGTGATATCCTAACACTGGTCTTATTGGACCGGTGTTTTAAAATGAAATTACGCTTGGTTGTTACCATTGGTGTGGGTGCGTCTGCCTACTTGGCTCACGCAGGGCCCATCAACCTTCTGACCAGTTCACAAAGTTCCTTCGTTACCTCCGGCTCGCTGGAGGCTGGGCGCCTCGGTGACGCGCAGGATAGTACGAACTATACGCCTAACTACTGGAGCTCGTCCACTTCTTTCAAGGGCACCAAGTCCTTGGGATTCAGCGTGGCCGACAACAATACGAGCCTTGATCAGGCGTCGGGTCACTCCACTCTCTTTGGTTACGCTCAGGCGTACGGCTCAGTCGCGGTGAGCAACCTCGAAAACAGCTCGTACACCGGCGCAGCGTATAGCTACGTGACGTTCTCGTTGAATACCGTCTCGGATGTGGAGCTATCGATCCAGTCGAAAGCTGACAACCGCCACGGAATCGTTCGCCGCGGCGCCCGGTCGGGCAGCCAGTCGCAAGGTTATGTGAAGGTCTACCAAAAGGTTGGCGGGAATTTCGTTCTCATCAACTCGGTTGCTAACGGCAGCACGCTCGCCTTGGCTCAGCGCTGGGGGGCGGGTATCTACGCCATCGAGGTGGGCGGTTCCACCGATGGTTACGCGGTAGCCGGTCCGCTAAAGAGTAGCGCGTTCGCCAACTCCTACGGGTACGGGGTTTACAGCCTCAACGCCCAGGCCGTGCCGGAGCCGACTTCCATGGTCGCACTAGCGCTGGGTGGTGCCGCTCTGCTTCGCCGCCGCAAGAAAGCTTAAGGCTTTCTGAACGCTCTGGGCCGGGATCTGATAGATCCCGGCCTTTCTTTGTTGCGCTGATCACGATAGGGGTTTCCATGGCGGATAACTTTAGATGGTGTAATTATCGCTTCGAATATTTGCCAACGCGGTAGCGCACCAACCAGCCGTACGGCGGAATCGACGTTGGTCGACATCGTGAGCAATGAGAAACCCTCTGAGTTGGTTAAAGTTTATGGTCGTACAATTTGGGCCCAGGTTCATCTGTAAATCCACAAAACTGCAAGCGAATCTGAAGATTGTCATCGATAAATTGCTTGGAATCGGCACATTCCTCCGAAGCTAGCCGCGATTTTCTGAATGGTTTGCCAGGTTCCGCACTCTGTGTTCTATACTCGGTGCGCGCCATTTGGTGCAATTCTTGGATTTTCCATGCTTAAAAAAACGCTCGCTCATCACCCTCGGCTTGGTTGCCGCTACGATAACTGCCCATGCCGGCTCGATTCAGATTAGTCAAAGTAGTTACTTTAACATCGCAGCTACAGATACGATCGTGGATAGTCCTTCGGGAAGCGGAATAGCTCCCGGTTACATCCAAACTTCGGCGACGGAGACTACTTCGCTAGGAAGCGGAACTGCCTTATCGCAGGTGCAAGTAGACTGCGAGGGAACTACGCTCACCGGATTCTCTCAATCCGACGTGGCTTCATCGGCAAACAACAATAAGAAATTTAGGTCAGCTTCTTTAGCCAGTCATGACGTCACCTTCGATATCACAGCGAAATCAACCGTTAGCTACAGTCTGAAGGCCAACGCGACTTATACTGGTAGCACGGACAAAGGCGGAAAGGGTTGGTCCGCCGATAGCAGCGCTTCGGTCAGTCTCTACAAGTGGGATGGCGCATCCTTTAGTCTTGTCAAAAGGCTCTAATAGCGACGATGCGTTCTCCAGCACCGAAGTCTGGGAGGTCGGCACGTACAAACTAGAAAGCATTACCGGAAATGCCGCGATGTCTTGGGGAGGGCCCACTCCCGATGCCATCACGGAAGCCTCTGCCTATGCCCGAGGCAGTTATGTCCTTTCCGCGACGCCCGTGCCCGAGCCGGCTTCGATGACGGCCCTCGCCCTAGGCGCGGTGGCCCTTCTCCGACGCCGTAAGAAAGCCTAAGCCACTACTTAAGCGGCCCGCCTCGATTTATGAGGCGGGCCGTTTTTGTTACCGGCTATTCCATATGCGGTAACTCAGCGTGAAGATCGCGGCGCGCATTTGTTTGAGGGCGTCGGCGCGGTAGGCGTCGAAGCCCATATCGGCGGCGGCGGCGTCTTCGGGTTCAAGCTTCAGCAAGCCCTGGCGGCGGCCCATCACCCATCCGTCGTCGGTCACCGTCATCTCAAACATTTGCGGCTGCGAGTCAAAAAACGCGTTCAGCTTCTCCACCGCATCGTCGCTTCGGGCGATAGCGGCCGAACCGCCGAGGGTAAACAGCTTGCGCTTCCCGAACAGGATATCGAGCGATGCCTTTTCTCCGGGCTGCACCGTGGTCTTAAAGCTCGAAGTGACCATACTCCGTCGGATGGGAATGCTGTAGGTCTTCATGAAGCTCTCCAGCGATTCGGCCCGTTCCCGTCCGGGCGGGTGGGTGCGGTAGATGCCCCAATCGATCGACGGCTCCATGCGCTCATCGCGGGCTAGGCGCTCCATAAAGGTGAGCAATCCGGTGGGATTGTACTTGCTCTGAACCATGTACTGAAAGCCTCCGAAGTCGGCCGCTTGCTCGGCCTTCACGCTCCAGCCGCTACCGATCGCGTTCGAAAGCAACGAGCCCGTCATCAGTGCTTCCGGTCGACCGGACAGGAGAGTGAGCAAAAGCAGCGGGAGCTGAATGATATTAAGTTTGCTTTGCTCGCGTTGCAGGGTGGCGACGTGCCGCAAACTGGCGTGGCTAATCTCGTGGGCCAAGACACCGGCCAGCTCGTCGTCCGATTCCACGTACTTGACCAGTCCGTCGTAAACGTAGATGGTGCCGCCCGGGAGGGAGAATGCGTTGACGTCTTTGCCCTGAATCACCTTAAAGGTGTAATCAAAGCGGCTCATGTGCTTGTCGCCCCACAATGCTTGGATCGGGGTGGAATTGGCGATCTTGGCTAATTCGCCGCCGATTCGCTGAACCCGTTCGATGTTCGCTTTGTCTTCGCTGGGCTTGGTCTCTTTGTCAACGTCGGCGCTGTACTCTTTGCCGATTTTGATGTCGTTCTCCACGTCGCGTTTGTGGCGCGCTTCGTCTTCGGCTTGCTTCGCGGTTTGGGCAGGCGTGGTTCCGGTCGTTTGGACCACCGGTACGGCGTCTTGAGATCCGCGCGCAATTTCCCCCGCTGGTTGGAGGGTGAGGAGAGCCAAAAGGGCAACGGGGATCATCGAGATTCTATTCGTTTAAACGTCTCAGCGGCGCCACCAGTGCGGCAGATTGCCGATCGCGGTACTTTTGCGCCGGTAAATAGTATCCGAAGTGGGGCTCATCGCGAAAACTGAACCATCGGTTTCAATATCTCGCCCGCCCGCATGGCCCGGTACGCGGTCGGCAATTCATCCAGCGAAATCCAATCGGTAACCACCTGTTCTGCCCGCAAGCGGCCTTCGCGTAGCCAACTCAGGGCCGCAGCGGAATCATCGGGACCCGCCGAATAGGCATGGATCACCTGGATGTCGCGAAAGTACGCCTCGAACGGAACTGCCAAATGAGTGTCGGGAGCGACCGGGGCAAACATAACGATCCGCGCACCGGGCGCGGCAACCGCCATGGCCGCGTCGAACGCCGCTTGCATGCCGGGAAGCACAAAGATCACGTCAAACTCGCCGGTCAAGGGCGATTCCACCGTCACTCCCTGCTCGGCGGCCCACGCCCGGCGAGACGGAGTTAAATCGGTGGCCTGGCAACCGGGAAAGGAAAGCGCGTGCAGCAATCCCATAAAGCCGAGACCAATGACTCCAATTCGGTCGGCGTCGGTCACCAGGGCGAGGCGGGCGGCCTTAGCAACGCAGGCGAGCGGTTCAATGAGCGCCCCATCTACGGCCCGGAGATCGTCAATTCGGTGGGTATCGGTAAGGTTCTCGGCGGAGACGGCGAAAAACTGTGCCATGCCTCCCGGTTGTAGCTTGGTGCGTTTCCAGGTGGGACAATGCACAAACTGCCCGCGCCGGCAAAGATCGCACTGAAGGCACGGCGCGTGGTGATGGGGAAACACCCGGCAACCGACGGGGAAACGGTCATCCTGAGACTCCCGCACCGTACCCGCCACTTCGTGGCCCAGAACGTGCGGAAGCTTGCGATCCATGTACCAGGCCATGAGCTCGCCCGAGCACAGGCCACACGCCTCGGTCTCCACCAACAATCCCCCGACCGGACACTCGGGCATGGGCTCGGCGACGATTTCCACGTTTCCGTTACCGATGTAGCGCGCGAGTCTATTCATGGCGTAAATACGTACTTCATGCCGTTGCCAGCCTCCAAGTCGGCAAAGGTTTGGGCGGCTTGCTCGAGCGTTCGTTCCCCCGAGATCAGTCGCGAAAGGTCCAAGCCCTGCGTGAGCGCATCGTAGGCTTTCCGCACGGCGGGAGGACCAAAGTGGAAGGGCGACAGAATGGTGATCTGATCGTAGTGCAACCGGTGGGTGTTAAACGAGGCGCGCGTTCCGCCCGGCGGTCCACCGAAAAGCATCAGCAGGCCGCCGCGACGGGCGTAATCGATCGATTTTTCCCAAACCTCCACCTGACCCGTGCATTCAATCACCACGTCAAAACCGTCACCAGCGGTGAGGTCGGCCAGCGGCACGCAATTCAGACCCATTTCGCTGCCAATCTGGAGGCGCGCCGGATTCCGTCCGGCCACCGTAACCTCCCACCCGGCTTGCTTCAGCATCGCGCCAAACATCAGCCCAATCGCGCCAGGGCCAATCACCAGCACGCTGCCGGTGCGTTCTCCCAGAATCCGTTGGATCTCGATGATGCCCTGGGCAACGCAGGCAAGCGGCTCCAATAATGCGGCTTGGGCGTAGGGCAGATCCGCGGGTTTTCGGTACACATTCACGGCGGCGATCCGGGCGGGAACCAGCAGATACTCCGCGTAGGCGCCCAACACCTTGGTTTCCATGATGCTCTCGCACAGATTGGGTTGATCGGCTTGGCACCACCGACAGTGACCACAAGGGGCCGAATGCACTCCCATGACGGCATCACCCACATTGAACTCTGACCCCGTGCCGACCGCGACCACGTCGCCACTGTACTCATGCCCCAACGGACCCGGCATTGGAATCTGTGGATGACCACGTCTCCAAGCCTTGAGATCCGTACCGCAGGTGGTCGCCGCGCGGACCCGGATCAGTAATTCTCCATCCGCGGGTCGAGGGATGGGAACGGTGTCCACACTGAGCTCGCCGGGAGCGTGTAGGGTCACCGAACGCATCGTGGCGGGAATCGGAGTTTGCAAGGCAATAGTTTACATGTGCCGATTGCCGGGTCGGGTCCGCGATAAACTAGGCACTATGCCTACAGTTGAGACCAGCGTGTGGATCAATGCCCCTCTGGAGACCGTCTACGCGATCGCGAAAGACTCGGAGAAATATCCGGAATACATGAAGGAGGTTCTCAGCGTGACCGCCGTGGAGCGAGAGGGCGGCCGGTTTGTCGCGGACTGGGTGGGTGTGGTGCCGACATTTGGACTCAAGGTTCGCTGGCGACAAGAGGAACTTTGGGATGATGCCCAGCACCGGAGCGATTTTCGTCAACTGACGGGCGATTACGATCGGCTAGAAGGAACCTGGACCTTCGCCGAGGAGAACGGCGGTACTCGCTTCAATCAGAAGCTAGACTACGAATACAACGTGCCGACATTGGGGGCGTTGATCAAGAAGGTGATTCACACCATCGTGGTGAAGAACCTGGAAGCGATCAACGTGGCGTTTCAGGAACAGGCTACGCGCTGAGCATTACCAGCGGATGAGGTTTGCGCCCCACACCAGTCCGCCACCAAAACCAACCGTTAGTACCAAGTCGCCGGGCTGAATGCGTCCGGCGCGATGGGCTTCGTATAAAGCCAGCGGAACACTCGCGCCGCTGGTGTTTCCGTACTTGTGGACGTTCGTGAACACCCGGGACATGGGGATGTTCAGTCGTTCGGCCGCCGCTTCGATGATGCGAATGTTTGCCTGGTGGGGCACAAATAGCTTCACATCGTCGGAGGTGAGACCCGCCTTTTCCAGCACCTTACTGCAGGCGTCCGGCATGGCGGTAATGGCGAATTTGTACACCTCTCGGCCGTTTTGATAGATATATCCGGCTTCATCCTCAGGTCCATCCTTAGGGTGGCGAGAACCGCCGTGGGCGATGAGAAGGTTGGGAGCGCCGGAGCCATCCGCTCGGAGTACCGATTGCATGATGCCGCGGCTATCGTCTTCCGACGCTCGGAGAACGGTTGCTCCTGCGCCGTCGCCGAAAAGGATGCAGGTGGTGCGATCCTTCCAATTCACTTGGCGACTGAGGGTATCCGCGCCGATGGTTAGAATGGTTTTGGCTCGTCCCGACTCGATCATCGCGGCGGAAATATCGAGCGCGTGAACGAATCCCGCGCACGCCGCGGAAACGTCGAAAGCCCCCGAGTTTTTCGCGCCAATCCGGTCCTGAACTTGGCAAGCGGATGCGGGCCACACGAAGTCGCCCGAAATCGTGGCGAGAACAACGAGATCAATTTCATCAGCTTCGACCTCAGCTTCGGCTAGCGCTTCCTGGGCGGCCCGCGTAGCTAATGCGCAGACCGTCTCGTTGTCTCCCTGAGAAAGTCTTCGTTCGCGGATGCCGGTACGTTGGATAATCCACTCGTCAGTGGTATCAACTCCCATCGCCGCGAGGTCATCGTTCGTCACCACGCGCTCTGGCAGGGCGTGACCCAGTCCGGCGATGACCGCTTTCATAATCCGGGCCTCATGGCTTAACCGCCGTGGCAATCGCGGAGACCAAATCTTCCTGGATCATCCGCTGAGTATTAAGAAGCGCGTTTTTGATTGCCTTCGCGTTGCTTCGACCGTGGCAAATCATACAAATTCCGTTGAGACCCAGCAAGGGCGAGCCCCCAATTTCGGAGTAGTCCATCTTCCTTTTGACGGGTGCCGTGACTTTCCCGACCGGCCAGTACATCAATCGTTCCAATGGATGATTAGGTACCCCATCGCGGATCGTGCCGACAATGAGTTCCGCCATTCCTTCGCACGTCTTAAGCAGGACGTTACCAACGAACGCATCGCAAATGACGACGTCTACGGATTTTCCAAAAATGTCTTTGCCTTCAATATTTCCGGCAAACCAGGGATAGGGCTTGAGGAGGTTAAAGGTTTGCTTGGCGAACGCGTTGCCTTTGCCCTCTTCTTCTCCGATATTCAGAAGGTGTACGCGCGGCTGATGGCGGCCCATGACCCGCTCGGCGTAGGCGCGGCCCATGTGAGCGAACTCCACGAGATCCTGCGGCTCGGCATCCACTGAAGCTCCCGCGTCTAGCAATACGAATCCATCGTGCTTATTGGGCATCGGCGCCGCGATCGCCGGTCGGTGAATGCCGGGCAGTTGTCGCCAAGAAAGTAGTGAAAATGCCGAAGCCGCGCCGGTGTTTCCCGCGCTGACCATGGCCTTGGCGCGTCCTTCCTTTACCAGGCGAACCGCCACCATAAGCGAACTATCCTTTTTCTTGCGGTACGCGTCGGTGGGTTTTTCGTCCATTTCCACCGTTTGCGAGGCGGGATGCAGGTGGACGTTGCTCGGCAGAACGGCGGGGAGATACGGCTTCATTCGGGCCAGATCGCCCACCAAAATGATTGGCATCCGTAACTGATCGGCGGCCTCAAGTGCCCCCTCGATGATGTTGCCCGGGGCGAAATCACCACCCATCGCATCAAGGGCTATGCTCAACTTGCTTCCTCCACTTCGTCGTCGTCCGGATCGGCTCCCAGTAAGTTTTGGAGGGCTAAGAATTCTGGGCGAGCATTGCTCGCCTTTGGCAGGGCGACCTCCTGTTCGGCGGCTACCGGACAGTCTCCATCCCATCCAAATTCGCAGAGCGGCTGATTGGGGAGTGCCAGTAACAACGCTTGTCGCAGCAGTGCCTCGACGATTAACTGGTTGCCTTCAAAAAGCGGAAATGGCTCATCGGCGGCTACCTGGGCAAAGTCTTTCGCGCTAAGGGAGCTGGGCGTACCCACGACGGGAAACTGCTCGTCAATCTCAAAGTTAACGAGTTGTTCAACCGGGCCCGAGCATCGCGCGCACTCGACGACGGCTTTCGCTTTGAATTCTCCGGTAATCAGCAGCAAGTTACCTGTACTTACCGCCTCCAAAAATCCCTCTAGCGGAGCCACCAAGTCCAGTTCGCCCTCATCGGGAAGTTCCGTGGTGATGTCCACCGAAATTTTCCGACCGGGATGCTGCAGGGCGTCGTTGAGGTCGAGAAGATCCTCCCGTATCATGCTGCGGTGGGAGTGTACCTGCCGACTCCGGTTATCAAATGTAGCGTTAGGTCCACCACTTTCACACTGTAACTACTCAATTTTTTCCAGTTTGGCCAATTTCTGAACCAACTTCTTAGTTCCGGTAACGCCCGGGAACATTACCGTTACTTCTACATCGTCCCGGATGGGCATGCAAGCGACCACGATCCCCATCCCAAACTTTCCGTGCCGTACGCGGTCGCCCACCTTAAATGGACTCACCCAGTCGGGAGCTTTTGGCACCGCCGGAACACCGGGGCTGGAAATAGTGGAAATAGCCGAGGTGGGAGCAAACCCCGAGGAGGCGTAGGATCCTCCTCGCTCGGGCGTACGGTTGCCGGTCCTTCCGCCGACGGCGTAGCTGTAATTCGAGTCGGTATCCAGTAATTCCGGCGGAATCTCCTCCAGAAACCGGCTTCGCATGTTGAAATTTGGCGTGCCGTACTGCGACCGGCGGTGGGCATGAAGCAGGTGGAGTTCTTCGCGCGCGCGGGTCATCCCCACGTAGGCGAGGCGTCGTTCTTCTTCCAACTCCCGGTCGGTGCCAAGAGATCGGGCGTGGGGAAATACTCCCTCTTCGAGACCGCTCAGAAACACCACCGGAAATTCCAGGCCCTTGGCACTGTGCAACGTCATCAACGTCACGGCCTCACCGCCTTCAGACTGCAGACTATCAACATCGGCCACCAGGGCCACGCTTTCCAGGAAGCTGCCGAGGTTGGGCTCATCGGCGGTGTGGTCAAACTCGCTGGCTACGTTCAGAAACTCCTGCAAGTTGTCTAATCGCGCAATCGAATCTTCCGAAGGGTCTCCCCGGAGCGCATCCAAGTAGCCGCTGGTTCGGTAAAGCTCGCGCAAAATCTCGGTCACCGTGGCGTGACGTTCGATCATTTCCTGGGCATCCGACAGCGCACCGAGAAAAGCCCGCACGGCGCTTGCCGTCTTTTTAGGAAGGGCGGCTTGCAATGCCTGATCTCGGGCCGCTTCAAACAACGAAATGTCGGCCGCCCGGCCCTTGGCGTCAATTGCGGCGAGGGAAGTGGCTCCTATCCCGCGGGTAGGCACGTTAATAACCCGACGGAAGCTGGCATCGTCGCGCGGATTGTGGGCCAGTCGCAGGTAGGCCAGCATGTCTTTGACCTCCTTCCGCTCGTAGAATCGCTGCCCACCTATCAGCACGTGCGGAATGCGGTTCGTGAGAAACGCCTCTTCCATCACCCGACTCTGGGCGTTGGTGCGATATAGGATCGCAAACTGACCGTAGGTGCGACGTCCATTCCGCACATCCTGCTGGATGCGGTCCGCAATCATCATCGCCTCGTCCTGCTCTGTCCCGGCTTGGGTTACCGAAATTCGAGCCCCTTCGGCGTTCTCCGTCCAAAGTGCCTTGTCGGCGCGAGACCGGTTGCGACTGATGACCGCATTTGCCGCCGCCAAAATGGTCTTGGTGGATCGATAGTTCCGCTCGAGCTTGATCACCTTGGCGTTTGGGTGATCACTGGCAAACTTTAGAATCAACCCCACATCCGCTCCGCGCCAAGCATAAATGCTCTGGTCATCGTCACCCACGACGACGATGTTCTCGTGCTTGCCGCTGAGTAGCTGAACTAACCGATACTGGGCGAAATTGACGTCTTGGTACTCATCCACCAGCACGTGCAAGAAACGTTCCTGGTACTTCTCGCGAATGTCGGCACGCTGCTCTAAAAGCCGATTAGCGAAGGATAGGATGTCATCAAAATCCAAAGCGTTTGCTTTAGAAAGGGCGGCATTGTAGAGGGGATAAACATCGGCGACAATCCGCTCAAAAAAACCAGCCGCCTGCTTGGCAAACTCCTCGGGAGACTGAAGTTTTTCCTTCGCGTTGGAGATCGCGCTCAGGATTCCTCGCGGCTGAATACTTTTATCGTCGAGGTTCTTCCGCTTGAGGATGTCGCGGATCAACGCAAGCTGATCGGAGTCGTCATAGATCACAAAATTGGGATCCAACCCAATCGCCTTCCCGTCAATCCTCAGGAGCCGACTGCACAGCGAGTGGAACGTGCCCATCCACATGGTCTTCCCAACTTCGCCGACCAAGGCTTCCAATCGTTCCCGCATCTCTTTGGCGGCCTTATTGGTGAATGTCACGGCAAGGATTCGGGACGGGTGGGTTCCGGACAAAATGAGGCGCGCAATCCGGTAGGTAATGACCCTCGTTTTTCCGGATCCAGCGCCCGCAAAAATGAGTAACGGACCCCCCGGATGCAGGACCGCTTCGCGCTGTTCAGGATTCAGCGAGTCGATATCCAGCGGAACGGTCGTCATTTGTCTAGCTATTATGGGCGGTCAGGCTCAGAATTCTCTGCTCTACCGCGGGGAACGCTGTGACAACTCCACGAATTTTGACGTCCTAAATCTAAGCAATATCAACGATGCCTGCCTTAGCGTTCGTACGCGGGGCAAAGTCGTTGTGGTGATTTTAGATGAAGCGATGGATCGGTAATATGGCTTTGGTTGGGTTCGCGTCCCTTGGCGCGGCTCAGGCCCCCTTCAATATAACCCGCCCTTACGAGGGAGAACGGATTAAGGAGAAGGTCAGTATTCGGTTCCCGTTGGGAAGCGTGCCCAAGTCGGGCTACATTGGCGTGTACCTAAACGGTCGGCTCATCGAAGCCACCCGTCCCACGTACGTGAAGCCGATGAAGAACGGTAAGGCGGTCGGTCGGGCGTACCTGGAGTACGTTTTGGACGCCAAGGGACGCGGAATTGAAGACACCGCCCCGGGCAAGACTGACGAGCTGAAAGCCGTGCTCTTTGACGAAGTAGGAGAAACTCCAAAGAAGCTTGCCGAGTCGTCGGTCAACATCGTTATCAACAAGCGCTACGGCATCAATGTGCCGTCGTCCGGCATCAAGCTCCGATACGCTTGGAAAGCGGGCGATGAGCTCATTTACCGGGTTGAGCAAAAGCAGGTGGTATCGAACATCACCGAGAACCAGCAAAAAGCCGGTGGTAAGGCAGCTGAATTTCCCGAGGATGGCGAAACCATTCGCATGCTTTACGCCGTGGATAAGGTGACTCCTCGCGGTAGTAACGGCCCGTTGGCCCTGCTGCGAATGCAGCCGTTGCCCACCAAGGGCAAAGACTGGGCGGAGTTGACGCCGTCTGGGGAAGACGCACCGAAGCGATATTACGACTACGAAATGGCTCCGATCTACATGGAGCTCACCGAAACCGGAATTCAGAAGTGGGGATCCATTCCTTTCTACACGCCGTTTGGTGGCACTGCCGGTCAGGGCTCAAACCTAGACCTGTTCGCGGCCATTCCGTTGCCGACCCTTCCGCAGAAGGCAATCTCGGTCGGAGACAGCTGGCAGAGCAACTTCCAATCGGGCGTTTTGGACCTGGAAAAGCTCTATGAAGTGACCTCGGTTGTCCGTACGTTTAAAGCTCGCGGCGAATTTGTCGGAGTCGAATGGGAGCAAGGCCGACCGTGCGCCAAGATCCAAAATGTCATCGACGTGGGAGCGCGAAGTCTGGAAGGAAACAAGGCTTCTTCGTTGGGTGATGCCAAGGTGACCCTCAATGAGACCGTTTGGTTCGATCTCGATTCGCGACGAGTCCTCAAGGCCGTCCGGGAAGAAACGATTGAAGTGAAGGCAGATTCGGCTACGATTGCCGGACTCGGATTTGGCGGGGCGACGGCCGGCAGTGCTTCAGCAAATAGCGCTCCCGGTGCGGGTGCTGGTGCGCCTCCTCCCGGTGCGGCAGGTGCCGCTGGTGGAGGTCCTCGTCGCGGCGGTGGACTCGCCGGTGGCGGCGGTGGCAAAGACGACATTGTTCCCGATCAGGGCTCCATTGATATTCGCCAGCGCGGCGGACGGGCTGGCGGACCGCAGGGACCTCCCGGAGGATTCCCGGGTGCGGGTAACCGCGGCGGATTCCCCGGCGGAGCCGGAACCCGTGGCGGAGCGCCCGGTGGCGTGTTCGGCGGCGGCGGTGCCCCCACCGTTCAGCAGAATGCGTTCCTTCAGGTGCGTAGCCTCCGAATCCTGACTCTCGAAAAGAAGTAAGTCAGAATCCGGCTTGACAATTCCAAACCGAAAAGACCCGGGAGCAGATGTTCCCGGGTCTTTCGGCGTTAGAATATAGATATGCGATTGCTCAACAAGAAAACGGTAACGCCGTATACCGGAGACCCGGATGAGTACCGGTTGACTCTGGTTGAGCATTTAGAAGAGCTTCGCGATCGCATTATCCGCAGTATTGCCATCATCACGGTGGCTTGGGGCATCGGTTGGTGGCTTTTCCCGTATTTCTACAGCTTCTTGGAAGGAGTGGTAGATGCAGCAATTAAGCCCGCATTACCAAAGGGAGTCTCCTACGAAGAAGTAGTGCTCAACGTAACGGACCTCTTCATGCTGCAGTTTCGGCTCAGCTTCACCATCGGTCTCATCATCTCATTCCCGTTCTTGGTGCTTCAACTTTGGGGCTTTATTGCTCCCGCCCTGCACCCGTCGGAACGTAAACCGTTTGCGCGCCTGGCCCCGCTCAGCTTCCTCCTATTCATCATTGGTGCCGGATTCTGTTGGATCATCATTCCCAGCGCTCTCAGCTGGTTTGCCACCTTTAGCTTCTCATTTCAAGACATCGCCATCAAGCAAACTGCCGGCTCTATGATCACCTTCATCCTAAAAATGATGTTGGCCTTTGGGGTCGGATTCCAGTTGCCGTTGATAGTGTATGCGTTGGGTGCCCTCGGGCTGCTGAGCGCCGAAACGCTGATTAAGTACTGGCGACAGGCGGCCACCTTCATCTTCGTGGCGTCGGCCATCCTCACCCCCAGTAACGACGCTTTTTCGATGCTGATGATGGCGATCCCGATGGTGATCCTCTTCCTGCTCAGCGTCTACTTCGTGAAACTCACGCAGGGGCGCAAGGCAAAGCAGGCCGAAATCGTTGACGATCCATTCGCGTCCAATAGCGGATCGGCATAACCGGGTTGTTTAGCGACCCGATTCTGGCCGATCAGATCGCTCATACCGAGTCGTGGGAGCCACGCGCCGGAAAATTCGCCAACATCCCCGCGCGGCTTCACCCGCAACTCCGAGAAAAGTTGGAGTTTGACCAACTCTTTTCGCACCAAGCCCAGGCGATTGAGCTAGCCCTGGGCGGAAAGGACGTGGTGGTTTCGACGGGAACCAATTCGGGCAAAACGGCCTGCTTCGCATTACCGGCCCTGGATATTTGTTTGCGGGAACCGGCGGCGCGGGCACTGTTGCTTTTTCCTACCAAAGCGCTGGCGCAGGATCAGCAAGCGCGCCTTGAGGTGCTGGCGCCGACCGGTATTCGGGTGGCGACTTACGACAGTGACACCCCGCAATCTCACCGTAGCGCGATCCGAAAGGAGGCGCATTTGGTGCTGACGAACCCCGACATGTTGCACGTGGGAATGTTGCCCGGCCACGAGAATTGGCCCAAATTCCTGCGCAACCTCCGCCTGATTGTGGTGGACGAGATGCACGTCTACCGCGGCGTCTTTGGCTCCCACGTGGGGAATGTGCTGCGCCGACTCCTGCGACTCTGCGCCTGGTACCGAACCTATCCGTCCATCATCGCCAGCAGCGGAACGATCGGTAATCCGCAGGAGCTTTTCACCCGCCTTACGGGCCGTCAGGCACATTTGGTCGACGAAGATGGCTCACCATCGGGCCGGCGCACCTTCGTTTTCTACAATCCTCCCGCCATTGATGAGCAGCGGCGCATGAGTGCGAATGTCGCCAGTGCCCAAATCACGGCGACCCTCATGGAGGTTGGGCAGCGGACCCTCACCTTTAGCCGCGCGCGTATCTCGGCCGAACTGGTGATGCGTACGACCCAGAACTTCTTGCGGGATGGCGGCACGGTCGCTCCCACCCAGATGGATGCGTACCGTGGGGGATACACGCCTAAAGAACGTCGCGCCATCGAGCAAGCCGTGTTCAAGGGCAAGCTGAGCGGCCTCAGCGCCACAAATGCGATGGAATTGGGGGTGGACATCGGCAATCTGGATGCCGTTGTGCTGAACGGTTACCCCGGTTCGCCCTCTTCGTTTTGGCAGCAGGTCGGCAGGGCCGGGCGCGGCACTCGCGATGGGTTGGCGATATTTGTTGCCCACAACGACCCCCTAGAGCAATTCTTGCTCCGCGAGCCGGAGCGTCTGCTGGCCGCTCGGCAAGAGAACGTTGCCGCCAACCCGGCCAACCCCACCATCCTGTCGCAGCATCTCGTCTGTGCGGCGTACGAGCGGCCCATTGCACCCTCAGAGCTCGATTCCTTTGGCGATACGGCACTTGCCGCCGCCGAATCTTTGGATCGCTCCGGGGAACTGTCGTTCCGCGCGGGACTGTTCTACTATCCCGCCTTCGCTTCTCCAGCGTTGCGGGTCAATATTCGTTCGGGCGACTCCGAAACCGTTCGTCTGCTGCTCGGCACCGAGGAGTTGGGAAGCATGGAGCGATGGCGGGCAATGGGAAATGCCCACCAGGGGGCGGTGTATCTCCATCGGGGTCAATCGTTCATCGTTCGAGATCTGGATCTCTCGCTGAACGTGGCCTTTGTGGAGCCGTTCGATGGGGACTACTACACATCCCCGATCCGACAATCGCTGGTGCAGACCAATTCTGATCTGATTGACGAATACCCCTGGCGACTCCAATCGGTTTCGGTGTCTGAATCGGTGGTAGGTTTCCGGCGAAAATCCTTGGATGGCGATTCGGTGTTGGATACCGAAGAGCTGACCTTGCCCGCGCGCACTTTCGACACCGTGGCGGTGCGGCTCGATTTACCGTCGATGGATCCCGACGACGACATGGCGGAGCAGATTGGCGGCGTTCACGGCATGGAGCACGCGCTCACCGCCGTCGCCCCCTGGCTCATCGGCGCCGATCGCGGCGACTTGGGCTCGGCCTGGTACGTGGTGACGCCCGATACCCTCCTGCCGTCGGTATTCGTTTACGACCAGACCCCCGGCGGACTGGGCTTTTCGGAGCGGTTGTTTCACGACCGTTTTGCCTGGCGAGAATCGGCGCGCCAGCTAGTCGCGTCCTGCTCATGTCAGGAAGGCTGCCCCGCCTGCCTGCTCAGTCCGCGCTGTGAATCGGCAAATGAAGCCCTCAGCAAGCCAGGGACCTTAAAGCTTCTATAATTCCGGCCCCCTTCTCCCTGAGGGAGAAGGGCTGGGGATGAGGGGCCGGGTACGCCTCAGTTTTGGCGAAGCGTAACCCCTCACCCCGGAGCACGATCCATCTCCGACCCTCTCCCTCGGGGCGAGGGTTTCTGCCGCAATTTTGGCAGTCTATTTTGTTTACGTGGGTGACTCCCTTGGAACGTGTATCCATTTCGTGGTAACCAGCGCCGCTTTGGCAGTTTTGATGATCGACGCTCAGGGCGGATGCTGACTCGGTGGGCTGAAGCAGCCACAACTTGGTGGTGAATCCTCACTCTGGGTCGTGGCGGGAATTTGGACGAGCCGGGGGTGAGGGATATCGGTATCTGGTGACTTCGGATTTACGAAACGCGTTCGATGCTGAAGCGGGCTAGTTGCTGGAGGGGCTCGGAGGGGACGAGGGTGATGGCTTCTTCTACTAGTTGGCGGGCCATGATGCGGGATTGGTCGAGGCCGAAGGCGGCGGGGTAGGTGGCTTTGCCGCGGGCGGCGTCGGAGCCCGATGCCTTGCCGAGCGCTTCGGCCGTCGCCGTGACGTTGAGAATATCATCGGCAATCTGGAACGCCAGACCGACCTTCTCCCCGTACTGCCGAAAATGCTCGACCGTTCCCGCATCGGCCCCGGCCGCTAACGCGCCCATTTTGCAGGCGGCGGCGATGAGGGCGGCCGTCTTTTGGGCGTGGATAAACACCAGCACCTCGGGCGACGTCTCGATGCCTTCGGCATAAATATCCTGGGCTTCGCCTTGGACTAATCGGAACGAGGCGTCGGCCAGAACGGCGGCGACGGCGGCTCCGTTCGGAGCTTCAAGCGCCATCCGGAAGGCGAGGGCAAAGAGGGCGTCGCCGGCCAGAATCGCGGTGGCCTCATCGAACTGGCGGTGGCACGTGGGGCGACCGCGTCGCAGGTCATCGTTATCAATCGCGGGGAGGTCGTCGTGAATGAGGGAGAACGCATGGACCAGCTCCACCGATGCGGCCGCCAGTTCCACTCCCGGAACCTCGGTCGCCGAAACCGCGGCGGCGGAAAGAAACACCAGCGCGGGCCGCAACCGCTTACCGGGGGCGAGGGCGGAGTAGCGCATCGCCTCGTGCAATCGACCCGGGGGTTGATCTATTGCGGGAATTCGCGCGGAAATGGTGCGATCCGTCGTTTCGCCGTAGGCCTTTAGTAGCGATTCCAACTGCACCGGCTGAATTCTACCGTTCGGGGCGCATCTTCATCGGTAGAATCGGCCCTATGGGGAAGTTGCGTCCGGTGGTTGCGACCCGTTTTTCCCCCGCCTCCGGATCGCTTGCCCGCCTCATCTCCCCGCCGTCGGAGTTCCTGACGGCCGCGCAGATTGAGGACATCACCGCCGCGGTTCCGCACCACATCCTTAACCTCGCCGCGCCCGCGCCCAATCGGTCGGAACGCAGCCGCTTCGTAAAGTTCGCCCGCAGCGGTGCGCTGAACCAAGAATGGAACCGCGACGGCATTCTGCAGGCGGACGATTATCTGCAGTTCTATCACCTTTCGATCACGGGCCGAAAGCGAGAACCGCAAAAAGGGATCTTCGCGCTAGTATCGCTGGACGAATTTGAGGATGCCACCGCTCCCGACGCCGACTTCCGACTGCTGCTAGAAGCCACCCGCACCTGGTTTGAACCGGCCGTTGCCACTGTAGCTACGTCTATTCCAGAGCCGGGCTACGAACCCCCGGTGGCCGAGACCGAACTGGACGGCGTCACCTACACGCTGACGCCAATTTCGGACCCCGATGACATCGGCGCGATTGAGAAACAATCGGAAGATTGGGAACTCACGCTGATTTCCGGTCAAGGTCGCATCACTGCCGCCCAGGCCTTCGCCGAACGAAAGCCGAACGTGCCGGAGCGGGAGACCTACGCGTTGGTGCTCATCTTAGAAGCCCTGGCCGCGGCAGAGCCGGATGGGCCATTAAGCCCGGTGGTGAGAATGCCATCGCCCGCCACGCTGTCCAACGCCTACCTCGAAACTCAGGTGATCCCGCCCATCGGCCTGCTCACCTGGAACATGGGGGACTTTTCTTAGCGTGGAAATTCGACTTCTCGGTACCGGCGCCGCCGATGGCATCCCCAGTTATTACGGGGACGACACGGTGAGTCGGTATGCGCGAAGACACGGCGGAAAAGACATCCGCACCCGCAGCGCGGCTCTGATTGACGGCCACCTGAAGATTGACCTGCCGCCGGATACGTACGCTCAGTTGCAGCGAGACCGACTGTGTCCGCTGGATTGGACGGCGTTGGTCTTCACCCACGGACACGACGATCACTTCGCCCGGCGCGAGCTGCAGTACGCCCTCTTTCCGTTTACCGACGCGGAATATATGCCGTATCCGATCTTTGCCAACGAGCAGGTGGCTAGCCACATCGAGGAGATCTATCCTCAGTGGCCGATTGAGGTGATTCGCACCCATTCGTTCAGCACCTTCCACCATCTGGATTACAAAATCACGCCGATTCGGGCGCGGCACAAGGAAGATGAGGACAGTCAGAACTTGATCTTTCAGCGGAAAGGGAAAACGTTTCTGTACGCGACCGACACGGGCATTTGGCCGCACGAGACATTTGCGTTTCTGCAGCAGTTTGAGTTGGATGCCATCGTGATTGAATGCACGGATGGCCTCCGCAAAGGTACGTATGCGGGGCATTTAGATATCGATGCCTGCGTGGGTGTGATTGACGCGCTAAGGAATACCGGCGTCTTGCGGGAAGACAGTCGGGTGATTACCACCCATCACAGCGCCCGCGGTGGGGCGCGTCACCAAGACCTGGAAAAGCACTTGGGACGCCACAACATCGAGCCGGGCTACGACGGCATGGTCATCAAGCTCTAAAAAGGCGATGCTTTCCGCCGCGAGCAGGCGTCCGTAACTATAGCCATCGGATGGCGGGCGCGAAGGCTAGGATGGCCTATCTCCCTCGGCGCCGCCATTAAAGCGTAAAACTAACGCTTTTTCCAGTTCGGATTATCAAACTTTTTCGAGATCTCGGCTTTTTGTTCGTCGGTCATATCCAACTTTACGTCTTCGGGTTTGGTTTCCTTCGTATTGTCGGCGGCTTCCGAAGAACACCCGGATACAACGCCAGCGAGAATGATGAGGCTGAGTAAGAAAAGCGATTTCATGGGAATGGGGTTTGCATAGAGGCATGGGGAGATGCCAGGCATCTCCCCATGATGAATGTGGTTTACGGGTTAGCTCGAGCTGAAACCAGAAGAGCATTGATGTCTACACACTTCATGCCCAAGGTTGGGAATCCACCGGCATCGGTCGATTCGCCTTCCACCACAGAATCGCTGGCGCACAGCTTGTTAGCATCCACGATCGACTTCGGCATCTGGATGTAGGTGTTGCCAAGCGACGGCACCTTGTACGCGCCGTACATCACGGACTTGGCGTGGCCATCTACGAACGAGTTGACCCACTTTCCACCGTTGCGCGGCTCTTTGTTCTGGCCGTCTTCGGTTTGGTAGTAGTACGCGTTGGTGTACATCGGCGAGTCAGCCGTGGTGACGAACATCTGCATGTTGGCCGGGGATTCAAAGCCCGTCATGGACTTGCCCTTCCAGATTCGACCGCTCTGGCATCCGCCGAAGTCAGTGCAGATCTCGAAGTCAGCCGAAGCGACCTCGAACATGCCCGTGCCACCGCGATAGTTGAGAACGCCAAAGTTCGGAGCGAATCCGATCATGCGGCCCTTGGGATCAATGTACGTATCGCCGCCGGTGCGAGTTCGGTTGACATCGTAAACGATTTCGCGGTTCTTGATGTACGGTTGCAAGAACCACTGCCACTCGCCGTAGTCGTTCAACGAGTCGTGGTTGAACTGGCAATGGAACATATCGTCAGCGTCGCTGTTATACATCAGCTCCGCGAGAGCGACGTTCTTTACATTGCTCAAGTTTTGGGTGTTCTTCGCGGCGGCTTTTGCCTGGGCGAATACGGGGAAGAGGATTGCGGCCAAGATCGCAATAATCGCGATCACAACTAGTAACTCAATAAGTGTAAATGCTTTTCGCATGGTGAAATGCCCCCTAATGGGCTGTTCACTATCACTGGTGATTGTTAAGCTAATTGCAGTGATGTTAAACCGGAGTTAAAGCGGTTGAAGACGTTAATAACCGATGCTCTTTTGCGCCGCGAACTGCACCGATAGGTTGCCTTGCACGGTACATTCGGCCGCTCCCTTGGTCACCTTTAAGCCGGTGACCTCGGCCAGGGTTTGGCAGAATAACTCGCTGCGTGACCCGCCCCCGCCCACGCGGATTTCGGTGAAGTTTCGCCCGGTAACGGCTTCCAACTGTCCCGGCACCTTTGCCAGGGCACCGATGAGCGACTGGAGGGCAATCCCCGCCCATTCGCGGTGATCCCGAGGGGTTTGGGAAAGCTGACCGCGAACGTATTCCACCAAGTTTTTGGGATTGAACAGCCCTTCGTCGTCGAGGTCAATCCGCGCCTCCACCGACATGTCCGCGGTGGCCAACCACTGGGGAACATCACCGCCCACGCCCAACTCTTCGTGCAGTCGGTTGATCACGTAGAATCCGGGCACATTTTTTAGCAGCCGCACGCGACCATCCACGGTGCGTTCGTTGGTCAGATTAGCCGTCCTGGCCGCATCGGAGACGATGGGGTGATCCACAACGCACCCGATGAGCGACCACGTCCCGACGTTCAGGAAGATGGTGGAATCGGTGATCGGACTGAGTCCCGCCACCGCGCTGGCGGTGTCGTGGGAGCCAACGGAGGCGAGCCGGACCGAATCAGTCACGTAACCGCTGATATGCCCGGGGAGGGATGGCGAAAAGTCGGGCATTTCCCACCCGGCCAGTTCAAAAGCGCGGGGCGACCAGTTGCCATCCAGCCCCATCAGCTGGGTGGTGGAGGCCATGGTGTATTCCCAGTTCATTTGTCGGGTGAGCAGGTAGCCAATGAGGTCGGGAAGGGTGAGCCAGCGGGCGCGGAGAGGAAGGGTCGGGTCTTCTTGCCGCCGGGCAATGAGCTGATAGATGGTGTTGAACGGCTGGTGCTGGATTCCGGTCAGGGAGAACAGTTCGTCGCGGTATGCCGCCATCTCGGTGTACACCCGGGCGTGACTCGGGTCCCGGTACGCCACCGGCGGCATGATGAGATCGCCTTCGGCATCGATGAAGCCGTGATCGACCCCCCAGGTATCGATGGCGAGGGTGGACCGGGAGAATCGGTGCGCGCCGTATTCCGCTGCTCGACGGGTGAAGTTGAGGAGTTGGTCGAAATCCCAGTGGAGGCGACCATTCAGTTCGATCGGGGCGTGGGCGATCTGTTCGATCACTTCAAACCGCAGTTCACCGTCCTCCAGCCATCCCGCCGAAAATCGGGCCGACGTCGCCCCCATATCCACCGCCACCGCCCCGCGCATTTCCAAGATTCTAGCCGGTGTCGCCTCGGTAAGATATGCCCGCAATGGCGCATGATCTCCGCTTCCGGCAGATTCACCTCGATTTCCACACCAGCGAGCACATCGCAGGAATTGGCGACGACTTTGATCCCGAAAAGTTTGCCGGAACGCTGAAGGCGGCGCACGTGGATAGCGTGACGCTGTTCAGTCGTTGCCACCACGGCTGGATCTATCACGACACCGAGTTTCCGTACCGCCACCCAAATCTAAGCCGGAACTTGCTGGCGGAGCAAATTCGGGCATGCCATGCGGCCGATATCAAGTGCCCCATCTACATCACGGTGGGTTGGGATGAACTGCAGGCCCGTTTGCACCCGGAATGGCGCGAAGTGGATGCTAACGGCCGCATGATCGGAGCCGGTCCATTGGAGCCGGGCTGGAAAAAATTGTGCTTTGGGTCTCCCTACATCGATTATGTGGTCGCCCAAACCGAGGAAGTACTGGACCTTTTTGGCGACGAAGTGGACGGACTATTCTTCGACATCATCTTTGTGAACGGCGCTCATTCGTCGTACGCGATGGAGGAGTATTCGCGCCAAGGCCTAGATCCGCGACGGGAAGAAGACGTTCGTAAGATGAAATCCTGGCTGATTCACCGGTACATGAGCCGGGTGACCGATGCCGCCCGCGCCAAGCAACCGAAGGTGCCTATCTTCCATAACTCGGGCCACGTTTCCCCCGATTTTCGCGACCGACTTCACTACTTCAGCCACCTCGAAGTGGAGTCGCTTCCCACCGGAGGCTGGGGTTATAACCACCTCCCACTGGCTGCCCGCTACACCCGCACGCTGGACGACCAGTGGCTGGGCATGACCGGCAAGTTCAGCGAAACCTGGGGCCATTTCAACAGCTACAAGAATCCGGCGGCGTTGGAATTCGAGTGCTTTTCGGCTCTGGCGCTGGGCGGTCGGTGCAGCGTGGGGGATCAGCTGCCCCCGCGCGGAGAATTGGACGCCAAAACTTACGAGCTGATCGGAGGCGTTTACGCGGAGGTGGCGGCCAGAGAACCGTGGGTTTCGGGGGCCAAACCGGTCACAGAAATTGCCGTTATCAATGCCGAAGTGATTCCGGGAGCGGGCGACCGCGCGAATAACGCCATCAACATCGGCGTGATGCGGGCGCTGGCGGAGCTGCAGCACCAGTTTGATTTCGTGGATTTCGCGACCGATCTATCCGGCTACCGAGTGCTGATTCTGCCTGATGCCATCGCGCTGGAGCCCGCCCAGATCGCGGCGATTGACACTTTCGTGGCCCAGGGCGGACGGGTTTTAGCCACCGGAAAGTCGGGATTTGGTCTGGCGAACTTCCCCGCCGCATATTTGGAGGACCGACCCTTTACGCCGGATTACCTGCAATACGGCGACACCATCGGAGTGATGTACGAGACCGCGGCGCGGGTCTCGGCAACGCCGGGGGCGACGGTCCTCGCCGAGATTTGGGACCCCTATTTCAATCGGACCTGTGAGCATTTCTGCAGCCACGCGCACGCGCCGGCGGCAGCTCCGAGCGGCGATCCGGGCGTTCTCATTCAGGGGCCGATCGGTTACATGGCCCATCCCATTTTCGGTACTTACGCGACTCATAGCATGACGTTCCATCGAGATTTATTGGAGATGATGCTGGGGCGACTCTTGCCGAATCCATTGGTCAAACTGCACGGGGCCCGCAGTATTCAGGCCCACGTTCATCGGAAAGGGGCGGAGACTCACGTGCATCTGCTTCACTACATTCCCGAGCGTCGCGGATTGAGGTACGATATCGTGGAAAATTCTCTGAGCCTAGCCGGAGCTACGGTACGGGTGAAAGGCTCATTCCGTCACGGCGTTTTCGAACCGCAGGGCATTACCGCCGAATTGGTTGCCGAAGGCGAATACGTTTCGGTGGCATTACCGGCGATCTCAGGGCACACCATTCTGGTGCTACATTAATCTCTGATGGCGAAACGACAAGCGGTCATTAAGTCGCGGCAAACGTCGGGCGGCTTTCCTTGGTCGCCCATCGTGGCGGCGATTGCCCTTGCGGGTTCTATCTACGGATTTTGGATCTATCCGCACCAGCGCGGGGAGTACAAAGTCCGCGTGGAATTTGATCGTCCCCAGTAAAACAGTAAAACCTGGGAGCGCCGACACTCTTGTCAGCGCAAGGGAGTGGGTGCGTTCTGACCGCGAAACCTGCTCCCGTTACCCCCAACCGGGGTAAAAGATGAGCAATGCAAAAACTATGGGGCGGCGCGTTCGCCGAGTCCACGTCCGATCTCGTGGAGCGATTTGGTCAGTCGATTGAGACCGATCTTAATTTTTGGCAGGAGGACATTATTGGCAGCGTGGCCCACGCGCGGATGCTGGGCGAAACCGGAATCATTACCAAAGATGAGGCGAAGGCCCTCATCGACGGCCTGGAAAAGATTCACGAAGAAGGTCCTGGCTATCTGAAGCTAGATGTCGAGGACGTCCATACCGCGATCGAATTCCGATTGGGCGAGATTGTCGGCCCAGAAATCGCCGGCAAACTCCACACCGCGCGTAGCCGTAACGACCAAATTGCGACCGACACGCGCCTGTACGTTTTCAACCAGTTCATCCGCACGCAGGATGAGATCAAGAAGCTTCAGGGCCTACTCCTCGAGCTTGGGCGGAAGTACCGCGCCGACCTCATGCCGGGCTATACGCACCAGCAGCGCGCCCAGCCGATCACCTTGGGTTTCCACCTGATGGCGCACTTCTGGGAGTTTCAGCGTCACGGTTTGCGATGCGAGCGCTTGCTGGGGGGCGTCAACTTTTCACCGCTCGGTAGTGCGGCGCTTGCCGGTACCAGCTTCCCGATCGACCGGGAGATGACGGCGAAGGAACTAGGATTCCTTGGCCCAATTCCGAATGCCCTCGATGCTACCAGTGACCGTAGCTACATCCTGGATGCGCTGCACATCTGCGCCCTCATCATGATTGACTTGAGTCGCATTAGTCAGGAACTCATTCTGTGGAGCGGTAAGGAATTCGGATTCGTCAAGCTGGCGGATAGCGTGACGACCGGCAGCAGCATCATGCCGCAGAAGCGAAACCCGGATATGGCGGAGCTCATTCGCGGTCGCACCGCTCGCGTGATTAGCAACTGGAGCACCCTGGCGGTCACGATGAAGGCCCTCCCCTTGGGTTACAACCGCGATACGCAGGAAGATAAGCCGCCGCTCTTCGATAGCCTGCGCAAGATTCGCGACAGTATTCAGCTGGTTCACCAGATGCTCGAAACCGCCGATTGGCAGACCGGGCGCATGGCCGAATGCACCTACGGCGACTTCAGCACCGCGACCGACCTCGCCGATTTTCTCGCCACGACCGGCATGCCGTTCCGTCAGGCGCACGAGATTGTCGGGAAGGTTGTGCGTGGGTGTGTGGAACGCGGACTGGTGCTGGAGGATCTGACGCCAGAATCGCTGGCCGAGATTGCTCCCGAAGTACCTGCGGAAGCCCTGGACCGACTTTCCGCTCGCGAAAGCGTCGATCGTCGCAACAGCCAAGGCGGCCCCGGCCGCCGCGCGATGGACAAACAGTTCGAAGACGCCACCCGGGTCTACGAAACCGTAGGCTTTCCTAAGTTGCTGTAGAGCCGTTGAAACCGGATCGCCAGGTATCTGAACTCCCCTCTTCCTGCGGCAAGTCGGGAGTTCAGACGAGGATTGGCCAGGCCTCCGCTGGGTCGGAGCGTGACCGCTTACCCGCCGGACAATCACGGCGGACCCGGTGCCGCCAGGCGAGAATGTCCCGCTCCAGGAAAATTTCGCCTCTCCCGAAATTTTCGGTGCATTCCGCCAGGTCGCTGCGTCCCTTCCATGTAATCGGGCCAGTTGTGGTCTGAGGATGGAATTACCGTGCGATTGCGACCAGAAAATTTGTTTGATAACCAAGCGATCATCAAAGTCTTGGGAGTGGGCGGAGCCGGCTCCAATGCCGTGAATCGAATGATTTCGGAAGGGGTGGCGGGCGTGCACTTCGTGGCGATGAACACCGATGCTCAGGCGCTGAGCCAAAGCCAAGCGCCTAAGAAAATACAGCTGGGAGCCGAGCTTACGCGTGGCCTGGGTGCGGGAGGCGATCCGACGCGGGGACAAAACGCCGCGATCGAAAGCGAAGAAGCGATTCTTCGGGAATTGGACGGGTGCGACATGGTGTTTATCACCGCCGGCATGGGCGGCGGAACGGGCACCGGCGCGGCTCCGGTAGTGGCCGAGATGGCCCGAAAGCTGGGCATTCTCACGGTCGGCGTCGTGACCAAGCCGTTCCTGTTCGAAGGTCCCAAGCGACGACGCCAGGCCGATGAAGGGGCCGAGCGACTAAAGGCCAACGTCGATACCCTTATCACGGTGCCGAACGATCGATTGCTCAGCGTGGTCGAAAAGCGCACCACCATGCAGCAAGCATTCGCCGCCGCCGATGACGTCCTGCGTCAGGGCGTTCAGGGCATCTCCGACATCATTCTCCTGCCCGGCATCATCAACGTCGACTTTGCCGACGTGCGCTCGGTAATGGCCGATGCGGGCGTGGCGCTTATGGGTCTTGGTCGTGGCGTGGGCGATCAGCGAGCTCGAATGGCCGCCCAATCGGCCGCCGCCTCGCCGCTTCTGGAAACCAGCATCGAAGGGGCCAAACGACTTCTGGTGAACATCACCGCCGGTCCCGATTTCTCCATCGGTGAGGCTCACGAGGCCATGGAGTACATCCTCCAGTTCACCGACCTGGAAGATGCCGACATTATCATGGGTCACGTGATGAAGGAATCGGTGGACAACGAGGTGCTGGTCACGCTCCTTGCCGCCGGAATGCAGCCGGGAAAAGCCAGCAACAACTTGAATACGGTCCGTCGGGCGGCTGATCCGGAAGTATTCGTCGCGCCGACGGCAACGAAGCCGCTTCCGGCCGCCGAACCGGTATCAGCCGGCCCGAATCTTGGGCCGATCCAGCTCGACGAACTGGATATTGACATCCCCACCTTCCTGCGCCGTCAGCGCGGGGCCTAACCGGTTCATCCGGGCAATTTAATCGACAAGTGAAGAGTTCCGACGATTGATCGGGAGTTAGACTGGTCCAAATGTAGTCCTGCCATCAAAGATGGCGGGACGTTTTTTTGTTCGACCCAATGTCAATCGGGACCGAGTCAGCGATGGACGCATATTCGTCGTATAGTAAATCTATGACGGCCACCGCGCTTCTCCTCACCCTGGTACTCAACACCGGAGCGCCGGTAAGCATGCGTCCCCTGGAATTCAAGCGACTTCCTAAGCTGGCGGAGCTTGCCAAGGAAGAAGCGGTCGATTTCACGAAGACCCAGGGGCAGATTGGCTTTATAAACGAGGCCAAGAAAAACGGGGTGGAGGTGACCTTCGAGCCGAACTCGACCTCGCCGTACATTATCACCGTAGAAAGCATCGACCAGCGCAACCGCGACCGGGCCGATATCCTGGCCAACGCCACCAAAGGCGCGAGTCTCACGAAGGTGGAGATCACGTTGGAGCAGCCGGGGGCCGATGGCAAGATGATGAAGGAACGCATTAAAGGGGAAGCTGAGGCGGGCTACTTCGGCACGACCGAGATGCGGAACCTCAGCGGATCGCCGGAGGCGAAATACTTTGCCATCGACCTTGTGAATCGCGACCGGGCGCGGGCGGTGGGCAAAGCCGTCTACAACGCGGTAAAGGGTCGGCTACCGGGCTTTTGAAGTCGGGCCGCACCCTGGCGCTGGATTCTCTCCGCGGAATCAGCATTCTCGCGATGATGTTCAGCGGGGTCATCCCGTGGGATGGGTTGCCGGTTTGGATGTACCACGCGCAGGAGCCACCGCCTTCGCATAAGTACGATCCGACGCTGGCCGGAATTACGTGGGTGGACCTCGTCTTCCCGTTTTTCCTGTTTGCCCTTGGTGCGGCTATCCCGTTGGCGCTGAAAAAACGCATCGAGCGCGGCACGCCGATGTGGCAATTGGTTTTGGGAGCGTTCGGTCGCGGCCTGTCGCTAGTGGCCTTTGCCATTTATGATCAGCACGTTCGGCCCTATTCCCTGGCGAGCAATCCGACCACGGTTACTTGGCAACTGGCACTCCTGGGATTCGCGATTGCCATTCCCATTTGGGCGGCGTTGCCGCGCGAATGGCCAATCTGGGCGAAGGGTTTGATTCGTGGGATTGGGGTGGCAGCGGCAATTGCATTCCTCAGCAAAGCCACCTATCCCGACGGCAGCGGGTTTAGTAAGGATCGCAACGACATCATTCTGCTGGTCTTGGCTTGGATGGCGACGTTCGGCACGATCGCATGGCTGGCCACCCGCACCAGCATCACGGCGCGGCTGGCGGTTATTGCCGGATTGATGGCGTGGCGGATCGGGGCGACGGTGGAAGGAAGTGAGGCGGCGCAGTGGTTCTGGTGGGATCCGTTGCCTTGGCTGGGGCGGCCCGAGTTCCTGCACTACTTGCTGATCGTGCTCCCCGGCACGATCGTGGGTGAGCTTCTTATCGGTACCAAGCCGCCGGAAGGCGATACCGGCGAACCAGTTTCTTGGCACGCTTGGCGTAACTACGCCTTGCTGGCGGTCACGATTGCGGCGATTCCGATTTCATTGGTGACTCTCCATGGTCGCTACTCCCTGTTGTGGCTCATCCCCATCTATTCCGCGCTGCTTCTGGTGCACCGACCGAATAGCGACGAAGACCGCCAGGTGGCTCAGATTGCGCGATATTCCGTGTTTTGGATCACCATCGGCACCCTGCTCGAGCCTTTCGAAGGTGGCATCAAAAAGGACCCGGTGACCCTGAGTTACTGCTTTTTGGCGGCGGGTCTTGCCGGTCTGCTATTGGCCGGAATCTTGGCGGTCTCGCGTCGCTGGAAGTGGGTACCGTTCGCGACGGTGGGGCAGAACCCCATGTTTGCGTATTTGGCGATTACGAATTTGATCGCCCCGCTCTGGGGACTGATTCTAACCCCGGCGATGAGTGCCGCGGTGGCGGGCACGTCGGCGGGAGTTTGGGTCGCTATTGGGAAGACCGTCGCCTTGGCAACATTTACTGCGTTGGCAGTTCGATTCCGGTTGTCCCTCAAAAGTTAGGGAAAGTGAGGCTGCCTCTACAAAACTGAATGGGATCGGGTCCCCGGGGCAATCCTTACGTCAGTGGACTCTTATCTGCGAGGTGCTGCGAACAGGTTTAGACTGCCGTTTTGGGGCATTTGGGTCCCGTAGGTACACTGGCTAGAATGGCGGGTTTGAGCAAGGACGATATTCGATTTTCCTTGGAAATCGCCCGGGAGCACGGATTTTCTGAGGTTCATCTTTCGGACGGTGATGGCGAGTTTACGGCAGAGCTGAAGGCGATTCCGGCGGCGAAAGTTTCCGCACCGGTCGCCGCAAAAGCTGCTTCGGTGCTTCAAGTGAAGTCGGCCCACGTAGGATATTTCCGTTCGGCAAATCCAGCCCTGATGCTCGGCGATGCGGTGAAAGTGGGGCAGGTAGTGGGCTCGGTCGAGACACTGGGGCTCCTCAATGATATTGAGAGCAAGGTTGCAGGCCACATCACCGAGATCAAGGTGACCGATGGGGATGCCGTCGATTTTGGCAAGATTTTGTTTACGGTGGAGCCATGAAGGCCACTCTCCGCGGAAACACGCTGATCGCCACGATGGTGACTCTCGTGATCATTTTGCTTCTTGCTTCGGCATTTATGTTTGGTTCGGGCATGTTCCGCAAGCCGGGTGAAGCGCCCGTATCGTCACGCCCCGATGGAAAGGGAACGACGGTTCCGGGAGCGGCGGAAGCCGCCGCCAGAGATGTGGTTACTCGCGAACGACTCAGCCAGGTTCGCATGGCCATCGAGTTGTTCAAAACCAACAACGACGACCAGTTTCCGGCGTCATTGGATGATTTGAAATTGCCCAAAGAGGTGCTGATAGATGCTGTGGGCAAGGTGCCCTTCGTCTACGATCCGGCTACCGGAACGGTCACCTCTCCGCACCTAGGACACGAAAAGTACTGATGTTTAGCAAGGTTTTAATTGCCAATCGTGGAGAAATCGCCTGTCGCGTCATTCGGGCATGCCGAGAAATGGGCATCACCAGTGTGGCCATTTTTAGTGAGGCCGACCGGGAAAGTCTGCACGTAAAACTGGCCGATGAGGCCATCTGCGTGGGGGCGGGTTCTAATATCGATAGCTACTTGAACCTGGCAAACGTTCTCATGGCGTGCCGGCTGTCGGGCGCAGAGGCGGTTCACCCGGGTTACGGATACTTTAGCGAGCGTGCGCACTTCGTGGCGGCGCTGAATCAGATTGGCGTCAAGTTTATTGGTCCGCCGGTGGAGGCCATCGAGGCCATGGGCGATAAGGCGAGCGCGAAAGAGGCGGCAATCAAAGCGGGGGTTCCGGTGGTTCCGGGCAGTGACGGTGCGGTGGCGAACGAATCTGATGCGCTCAAGGTGGCGGAAGACATTGGCTACCCCATCTTGCTAAAAGCGGTGGCTGGGGGCGGTGGACGTGGGATTCGTCGCGTGGATTCACCGGACGAACTGGCGTCGCTTTGGAAAACGGCATCGGCAGAAGCGCAGGCCAGTTTTGGTAGCGGCGAGATGTTGATTGAGAAGTGCGTACTGGAGCCGCGCCACGTGGAAATTCAGGTGATCGGCGACGAGTACGGAAACATGGTTCACCTGGGTGAGCGCGAATGCTCGATCCAAAATCTGCGTCACCAGAAGATCGTGGAGGAAGCACCGTTTGCGGGCCTTCCCGAAGAGGTTCGTCAGCGAATGGGAGCCGACGCGGTACGGGTTGCCCTCAGCGTGGGTTACGCCAATGCCGGAACGGTGGAGTTCTTGGTGGATTCGGACTTCAACTATTATTTCTTGGAGATGAACACACGTCTGCAGGTGGAGCATCCGGTGACCGAAGAAGTATCGGGCATCGATTTGGTGCACCTGATGTTGCGGATCGCGAACGGCGAAATGCTCCCCATCACGCAGGACGATGTGAAACTATCGGGCCACGCGATCGAGGCGCGAATCACGGCGCAGGATCCCGATTTGGACTTTGCTCCTTCCACGGGGCCCATCACCGCCTGGATCGCTCCCGGTGGCCGTGGGGTTCGCATGGAGACGCATTGCTACGCGGGATTCTCGGTGTCGCCCTTCTACGACCCGATGCTGGCCAAGCTGATTGTACGGGCCGATACCCGGGAAGAGGCGGTTCAGAAGCTGGCGGTGGCATTAGCGGAATTTCAGGTGGCAGGCATCGCGACCAACATTCCGTTCCTGCAGCGGTTGGTGGAAAGCGAAGGCTACCGGGCGGGCGAGTTCAATACGGCGTACGTCCCGCGGTTTCTGGGGCAGGATCACTAATTGATGACCACTCGAGTCGTTCGTTCGCGTCGTAAGGCGCGCGTATCCGCCATGCAAATTCTGTACGAAATGGAATTAGCAAAGACGCCCATGGCCGATGCTATCAACGAAAACTTGATGGCGAACCCCATGACGACGGATTTGGAAGCGTACGTGGAGCGGGTGGTAAAAGGCGCCTACGCGCAGAAGTTTGATATCGATGACCGCCTGAGAAAACGCGTGCACGGTTACGGGCTCGATCGCATTGCCGCGGTAGACCGGAATGTGTTGCGAGTGGCGGTCTACGAAATGTTTAACATCGAGGAGCTGCCCCCGGCGGTGATCATCGATGAGGCCATCGAGATCGCCAAAAAATACAGCACCGCTGAAAGTGGCAAGTTTGTTCACGGGGTACTCGGGCGAATTGTCCAAGATTCACCCAAGGCCAATTGGGAACCGCCTGCGGAGGCGATCGTTGAGCCGGAAGAAGAGGAAACGGCCATCGACGAGCCGGAAGAGGAAGTTACCGAAGAAACGGTGGAGGCCGATTCCGAAGCCGGAAAGCAGGCACTACGATTTGGATGGGTTTTGCGGAGCGGCGATCCCGAGATTCCGGCGAATACGGACTAGCAATTCAGGTTAAGGTGGTTCGCCATCCGGCATTCACCATTCTGGGCGCCGCAGTGGACTGCGGCGGTCCTTCGATTGCTGATCCGTGTCAAACTCTCACCCATGCCCGCAACCCTTCTGGATGGCCTTGCCCTTAGTAAAAAGCTCCGCGAGCAGCTAAAAATCCGGGTGGATCGACTGCGCTCACACGGGATTACGCCGCGGTTAGAGGCGATTGTGGCGGCACAAGACCCGGCTTCGTTGGCATACGTGCGGATGAAGCGGAAATGGGCAGAAACCGCCGGAATGGAGTCGGGCAGCTGGGAAGCGACCGCCGAAACCACGCAAGCAGAATTACTCGACAAAATCGCGGAACTGAACGGGAATCCATCGGTGCACGGTGTGCTTTTGCAGCATCCCTTGCCGAAGCACCTTGACGAAGACGCGGCACTCACCGCATTGGGGGCCCTCAAAGATGTGGACGGCATTACCAGCGATTCCTTGGGACGCTTAACCGCCGGATTGCCCGGATTTCGATGCGCCACCCCGCTGGGTATCACGAAAATCCTCGACGAGTTTGGGCTGGATGTGGCCGGGAAACGGGCCGTCGTCATCGGACGCAGCAATATCCTCGGCAAGCCAATGGCCCTGATGCTACTCGAGCGAAATGCGACGGTGACTATCGCGCACTCGAAGACTCAAGATCTGGCGGGACTCTGCCGCGAAGCCGACGTTTTGGTGGCGGCCGTCGGTCGCCCCGAACTGGTTCGTGGTGACTGGATTAAGCCTGGAGCGGTGGTAATTGATGCCGGATACAACAAGGTGGAGGGCCGACCGAAAGATGTGGGTGATGTTCACTTTGAAGAGGCGCTCGAAGTCGCGGGATGGTTGACTCCGGTTCCCGGCGGAGTGGGGCCCATGACGGTGGCGTCGCTCCTGGACAATTGCGTGCAGGCCGCGGAAATGCAGCTCGGCTTGAATGCTGTTTAGCGTCGTCGCGTTGGTTTTGCTGGGCTACGGCGGCTTTAGCCTGCTCGCCGCCAATCGGTATCTTTATCCGCCCCGACGGGTGCCCACTCTGCCGGAAACGTTGGTGGCTGCGGAACTGGTCGGAACTCCTGTCTGGGTGTCGCCGTCTTGGCAGACGTCGCAAACGGTCATCATCCTGGCCCATGGCTACGGCGGAACTCGCAAGGCGTGGGCAGAAATTGCCCCGGCGCTTTCCGACCAAGGTTACGGCGTGATTGCCCCGGCGATGCCCGGCCAGGATGAATCACCCCAGCGGATCGTGGGTTTTGGGCCCGCCGAATCGGCGTTGTTGACGGAGCTCAGTCGAATTGTTCGACGGGAGAATCCATCAGCAAGATTGGTGTTGATGGGGATATCTCTGGGAGCGGCCGCTTGTTGGGATGCTTCGCTTACGATTCAGCCTGACGCGGTTATCGCCGAGTCGGCGTTCGCCGTCCTCAGCGAAGGAATCCGTGGGTATGTGAATGCGGTGGTGCCGGGAGGCGAGTTGATCTTGAAAGGGGCGATTGCGGTGGCGAGACGGCGGTCCGGGGTCAATCCCTCAGAAATTCGCCCGATTCATGCGGCGGAAAAGTGGAAAGGGCCAGCCCTGATTTTGGCGGCCAGTGAGGACACGTTGAGTCCCCTTCAGGTTCTGGATTCATATCAAGAAGCCGTCCCGCACGCCGAAATCGCCATATTTTCTGGGGCAAAACACGCTAAATGCTACGAGAGCGATCCCAATCGTTACCTTTCGGTCGTATCTAATTTTTTGTCCCGATTGTCGCAAGACGGCTCGGGTAAGTTGAGTGGATGATCAACCCCACCGAAATCGGCGAAGCCGCCAAAAATGCCGCGACCTCCGTGATTCATGCACTTCGGGAAGCAGCCGCGCAAGACACCAGCGAGCCCCGCTTATTCTTCCCCTACGGTATTCAAGACATTGAGGTTCGGTTTACGGTTACCGAGCCGGATGGGACTCAGATTGAATTCGAGATGGAATTTGATGGAGTGGAACCGGAAGGATCACTCTACGGCGGCGAATGGGCGGACGACGATGACCTCATGACGGATGACGAGCTCGGCGCGGACACCGAATCTGAAATCAGCAAGAATTAGCCAGAATCCCGGCCGTTGACTCCGATGAGTCATTGGTCGGGGTTAAGGAAACGTTAGGTCGGATACAGTACAGAGTCATGCGTACGCTTCGTTCAATTTGGTTTATCTCGCTCACCCTGGCTGCTACCGCCGTATCGGTGGGTGCAATGGCAAATGTTCGTCAAGAAAAGGTCTCGATCAAATTCAATCCAAAAATTGATGCCGTCGTGGTCCACCAGCTTCAACTGGAGCTGAACGTGCTCAGCACCACGGCCATCGTGAAGGCTGATCTGACGTCGAAGGCGACGGCGCTCAAGGACGACGTGTACGACTACACGGCCGAGTTCAAGAACCTGACGATTGACGTCGGTGGCAACGACCCCGGCATCGGTGCGCAGGAAGTCAAGGCCAAAGTCGGCAGCGACAACACGTTGAGGAAAATTGAGGGTGGTATCCAGGGGAACGATTCCGCTCGCCTATACCTGCTGCTGCAATTCTTGGCCCCAACCACCGAGATTGGCGTCGGTGAGACTTACACCATCGACGTGCCGGAGCGAAAAGAGGATTTGGTGCCCGCCTACAAGTTTGTCGGGAAGTATCTTGGGCCGGCAAAAGTTGGCGATTTGGACGGCTTCAAGTTTGAAACGAAACTCACGGAAGCGGGAGATGGCCTCATTTCTACCGGTACTTTCACAGTAAATAAGGATGGAATTGTCCTATCCATGGATGCGAAGATCAAAAATCTCCCAATTCCTGCCGTCGGACAATCCGTTGAGGGCACGATTGCGGCTAAGATAAAGCCCTGAGATCGGGAACGCGCAAGGTTTACGATCCGGTGTGACCTTTTTGTCCATCAAAAACCGTCTGAACATCGGATCGGCGACTTGCTATACTGTTCGCCAGTTAGCGAAAGCTGGCAAACATGGTCCGGGACCAGAGGTGATCACGCTTTGAACTCATTGCTTAAGGGGAATCAGTCGGTTTTGAACGGCAAAACGACGGCTATTTTGGCGACGGCTCTTGCCGTACTTGCAATCGGATGTGCCGGTGCGGGAGATGGGGGGTCGTCAACCGGCACCACTACCACTTCCACCACCGCGACCGGCTCCACAGCCGGCAGCATTCCGGTAGTCGATCTAGGGAAGAGCGACGGTACTCCCAAGCCAGGACAGATTGAACTTTCTTATCTGACCGGCCAGGGCCGCACCGGACTCGCCGCCGGAGATATCACGGCCACCATTGGCCTGACCGATATCACCGATACGGTCGGTCGAACGGTTTCCATCTCGCTGGGTTCACCTCCGCGAGTTCAGCTGAACGGCTACCAGAACCAGATTCTTCGTATCAACACTGAAGTCGCCAGCATCATCGAGGCCGACACTCAGCAACGGCTTAACAGCCGGCTTTTCTTGAGCTATAAGCTGAAAGTAGACCAGGTTCAGTATCAGACCACCGACGGAACCTCGAGCTACTCTGCGATCACTGGACTTCCGGTTAACCTGCCCGCATCGATCCGCACTTTCGCGGGGCGATATACGGTTCAGCCCATTTTCGTGAACGACGCCCACTTCGCGGTGAACAGCGATGGAAGCGCCGTTGATTTCAATAAAACGCAGTTCGACCAGGACAACAGCCTGTCGGTACAGCCGCGCCTGCCCAGCCACCTCAGCGACTATCTCGCTTTCGATATCTCCGGTATGCCGGCAGCTGATCGACCGAAGTTGTCAACGGGTGAGGCGGCGAGCCGAATCTTCTTCAGCGGAGATACGTACTCCATCTCCCAGGCCGGATCTAAGGGTCTGTTCGAGGCGATTGATCGAAACAATCTCAGCCCAACCGTTCCGAACGATAACCTGATTGAAGGTCGCTTTGCTCCTCCTGGAAATCTCTTCCCGGCCACCGGCGTTCCTTCGGCCACTCCGGGCACGTACTCGCTGATTCAGCCGGATCCGTCGGATCCGTTCCTTATTAGTCGAATCACGTCGCTGCAGGGAATTTGGCGGAACTACACGCAGATGGTGCGAAACATGGGTAGCACCTTCGCCATCAGCTTCCCCAGTTCGAACGACAATGACGAGCAGGACATCGTGTTCATGAAGCAGACGGTGACCAACGACGGCTCGGGTCGCGCCACTTCTGCGTCGATTCAAGCGTTCTACTACGGCGTCGTTAACTTCAGTGCTGGCACCATTCGGCTCTATCCGGTAAAGAACATCACGTCGGCCAGTATCGACGGAGAGATTTCTGCATCGGTCGGTCAACAGTACACGAAGCAGGGAGCGGTTACCAATTCCACCCCCGCCACGCGATACGCCACCTACACGGGTCTCAGCCTGCCAGGCTTCCCGTCCACCGGAACGTTCGTCGTCTATCGTTACTAAATTGTTCCTCCCCGGGGTCGCGGCTGCGATTCTCGGGGTAGCAACCGACGTAGACTAGGGACATGTCCCGACCAATTATTGCGGGCCTCGATACGGAGTACGGACTCCTTATCGAGGCCCGCGGAGCGCACGATCAGGTTGAAGATGCCACGTCGTTCGTTCAGGCATACTCCGGCCCGGGCTTTATAGGCTGGGATTACCGGGCCGAATCTCCCCGTGCCGACCTGCGCGGCTTCCGACTCGACCGATTAGCCCAGGATCCGGTCGATGCCCAGTTTGATGCCGGTCGCACCTATGCCCCAGCCGATGAGATCCGATCAGACCGGATACTGCCGATTGGGGCGCGGTTTTATAACGATCACGGCCACCCGGAATACGCGACGGCCGAGTGTCTCACCCTAGCCGGGATTGCCGCGCACGACGTGGCGGGCGACGAGACTCTCCGGCGAGCGTCTCAGGATTACGCGGCGCGAATTGGGCGGCAGGTGCGGGTTTACAAAAACAACACCGACTTTCATGGCGCTAGTTACGGCACTCACGAGAGCTATCTTGTCGCGCGTTCACACGGTTTTGATCGACTCTTCGCCGCGATTACGCCGATGTTGGTGGCACGCCAAATTTTGACGGGGGCGGGAAAGGTGGGGGCGGAAATGGGTTTCTCCGCGACCTACCAGATCAGTCAGCGGGCGGATTTCTTTATGGAGCCAGCGAACGCCGAGACGCTCTATCGCCGGCCCATTTTTAATACCCGGGACGAACCGCATGCGGATCACGCGCAGTTTGTCCGGCTGCACGTCATCAGCGGCGACAGCAACATGATCGCCACGGCTACGGCGCGAAAAATCGGGCTGGTAAAGATCGCGCTTCGGCTGCTGGAGATCGGGGAGAGTCCGGAATGGCCGATTGCCGACCCGGTACGGGCGTTTCAGGGCATCAGTCGGGATGAGAGCTACAAGTTCACGGTTCCGCTGACGAATGGCCGTTGGACGACCGCATATGAGATTTTGGAATCCTACTTTGCGGCAGCCGAGCGGTTCGGGGTTTTGACGGACGAGGAAACATCGGTGGCGGCAGACTCGCGGCGGCTACTTGCGGCTATCCGGGACGACTTCTCGGCGTTCGCCTACGACGTGGACTGGGCGGCTAAGCGGATGCTGCTGGAGAATTACATGGAGAGCGAAGGTACCGATTGGCGCGATCCCAGTCTCGCGGCGTTCGATCTGGAGTATCACAATCTCGATCGCGACGAGAGTCTCCACGAGGGAATGGTGGAGGCCGGTATGGTTCGCCCGAATCCTCCCTCGGCCGCTCGAGCAGAATCCACCCGCGCGAAGGCTCGGTCCCTTGCGGTCACCAAATTTGGGGACTTTTTGCAGACGGCAAATTGGCGGAGCCTCACCTTCCGGGTGAACGGAGAGAATCAGGAGGTCGCATTACCGCCAAATGCGTTGTATCCTGACTCCATCGATGAGATAACTGACGTAGAAGCGTTTATAAGCGCGCTGCGGCAAGTAGCGACGGAAAACTAAAATGGACGAGCGAAGACAAATGCCCACCGGGCCCGGCACCGAGCGGAAGCTAGGCGATGACAGCGGTCCTTCGGCCCCCGATGTAAAACGACCAGAGGGTGGTAATGAACTCATGCGCCGCATGAAGAAGGTTGACCCAGATCAGGCGAAGAAGTATCGCCAGCGAAGCGGCCAATGATGGCAACCGCGACCGATTTTGCCGATCTGGTGAAGGATCTGCGACCGGCCATGCACGGACCGGGTGCCCTCAGCGACCAACTGGAAACCCACGGGACGACGGTTATCTCGTTGCGTTACGATGGCGGTGTGTTGACCCTTGCTGACCGACGGGCCACGGCGGGCAACCTCATCATGTACGATCGAGCGGAAAAGATCATGGCGCTGGACGACAGCACCGTGGTCGCGATTTCCGGTGCCTTTGCCCGTTCGGTTGAGGTGTGCCGGTACTTGAAGCACAACCTCAAGTACTACCGACGCGTGAACCTCACCGAGATGTCCACCGAGGGCAAATTGGCGGAGATCAGTCGGGCGCTGGCCGGCAATGCCCCGATGGCGATGCAGGGCATCGGTCTTTTTCTGCCGATTGTTGCCAGTTACGACCGCAAGACCGACCAGTTTGGTGTGTACTTTTTCGATGGCGCGGGGGCGCGCTTTGAAAACGGATCGTACGCCTGTGCCGGCAGCGGATCGGAGCGCATTCGTGGCGTTTTTGAATACATCTCCCGCCAGCGAGGGCGATTTGAGACCCTTCCATTCGCGGAGGTGCTCGAGGCCGGAGTTGAACTTCTGGACATCGCCGCCGAGCTCGATTCCGCCACAGGGGGATTCGATCGGCTGTTGCCGGTTACGCGGCTCCTCGATCGCGATGGCAGTCGCCCGGTGGATGAAGCTGAGCTCCGCGCCGCCGCCGACCGCGTCCTCCGCCGCCGGAATTAATTCCGGCGGCCGGGGCATTCGGACCGTGCAATTATTGATTGAACGGGCAACCGGTTGTTTCGATTTTGGGGGCGGGACGGTAGAGGTAGGGACGGTCACCGATACCGGCCAATTTGGTGATGCGACGGTTCAGGGTCGTTAGTGTGGACACCGAGTACCCGGCGAAGGAATCGGTGACTCTCCCGTTCTGATCCAATAGAATCATGCTGGTGCCGTTGGTGACGCCAAACGAGCGGATGAGATTCTGCGACCCATCGGGAATCACCCGAAACTGGGCGGAAACGGTTTCCGACCACTTCCGCGCCTCGAGCGCGGATGCGTCGATGATTCCGTACACGTCGGCCACATCGCCGTAGTAGGTCTGAAAGCGATCGGCGAATGGCTTCGCCGCCTTGCAACACGGACAGCCATTCTGGATGAAGTACAGCAGGGTCGGGCGCGGCTTCCTGCCTCCAATCTGCGCTGGATTACCGTCCGAATCCGTCAATCTTTGGGCCGGAATCACCCGTCCCACTTGCTTACTTGCTGCCGCCCGCAACGATGGCGAAACCGGCGTTTCTAGCAACACCAGTATTCCGACCATCGCCGTCATCACTGGCCCACCTCGCTCATGGGATCGTACGCATCCACCGTCGGGCGGGATCCGTCGATTTGTTGCCAGGTCTGGGAGAAGGTCATTGACTTGGCGTGACCATCGGCAAACGGAAAATTGGATCGACCGTTGTGTCGGGTGATCCCCATCGCTATCGGCTGGCGAGCGGTCGCGTCCCATTCTTCCGTTTGCGCATCCGCATCCTCAAGTTTCGGGGGATTCCCCCAGTACATCGGCATAAAGTGGTCTTCCGTGCGGTCGTCGCCGAGTTCGGCGGCGAGTACGGTGGTGGCGGAGTGGGTGAACGAGGATAATGCCGGGCCAAAGTACGGCGGATGGTTGAAAGACACGTACGCGTTCAGACCGTAGCTGGTCACCCGTGCGTCCTCCGCGTCGTTCCAGTGCGGCGATTGATCCTCCGGGCATCGGTAGAGCAATCGAGCTTTGATATAGGGCTGGACGGTATCTAGCCAGGATTGTGCAGTCGTTTCGCCGTCGCCTCCGGCCGTCATGTGCTCGGTAGCGGCGGGGAGCCGGTCGTCCTCATCGTTGGCGTAAAGGGTCAGTCCCAGCGCCAACTGTTTGACGTTGTTCAGGCAGGCGGTCGATTTTGCCGCCGCCTTTGCTTGAGCAAATACGGGAAACAGGATGGCGGCGAGGATCGCTATGATGGCGATGACGACGAGGAGTTCGATAAGCGTGAATGCGCGTTGAGATAGGGATTTGTTCATCTTTCCGGATAAAAAGACCATAGGCGGGCCTCGCTTTGCGAGTCCGCGTTCATGACAAGGGGGTCTTTAGGAAAGATTGGGCGGCGGAGTGGGGGGATCGGGCTCGCGCGGAGTGAGGGCGGGTCGATCGGTAGGAATCGCCGGAGTTTGGGAGATCTCCGCGTTCAGCAGCAACACGGGGGAGGGTGCGAGGTATGGCTCAAACTTCTTCAGCGTGTCGCTGACCAGCTGGCTACGTTTGACCGTGCTACATGTACAGAGTTGGAAGGATTTTTCCCCTGGTAACGGGGCGCGCCACTGGATGCCAGTATCCTGACCGTTTGAGTTCCTCAACACTATGGGTACGACTTGCACCGGAGCGGTGGGGCACTGCTGGTTGGAAGGAAACGTCACAAACTGCAACGCGGAACCCGCGAACAACCAGAGGGCGACAAAAAGGGCGAATCTACGTGCCGTCTGCGTGCGCAAACTCGCTAAGATTCGCCCCATGGCTTAAAGTTACCCGGATTACCTACCGGACTAATGGACTGACTACGGGTACTTCTTGGTGGGCTTCGCTGCCTGTCCCATTGCGCCCGGCTTCACGCCGGCCTTGGCGGCTTCGGTCTTTTCAACAAATCCCTTAAAGCTGTCGTTGTTGTGCTCGTAGAACTTGCCGCGGAAGCCCCAGCCCTTACCGCCGCTGGCGTTCAGGTGGCAGTAGTTACAGGTCTTCTTTTCCTTTTGAGCGAACGCGGGGGTGGCGTTGGCCTCGAACGAGCTGGCGCTGAGCACCACGGTGACGATAAACAAAGCGGGGGTAACCAGATGGGCAACCTTCATGGTGAAGGCATTGTATCGCGAATTTGTACCGTGTGATATAAAGAATTCGTCCTGCCCCCGCTACTTTCAGAAAAAACCAAAAAAATGTCCTGGACGCTACGCAAAAAAGTGGGGAAGTAGCGATGACCACGGCGGGGCACTAGCCCGGAGTTCTGTGCTCGACGACGCTCTGAGTGGAAAACTGGAACCGCATGTTTCGGTACACGCACACGTCGGTGACATTTCCCGGCGTCCCGGTGGGGGTGGCGCGGTAGTTGGTCGAAACCCGGCTGGTGGACCCGACCGGCAACACTCGGTGCCAGCAGTGGCCGTGCAATAGTACCAACGAGCCTTTGCGGGGAGCAATGGTGACCTGTCCCGGCAAATCTCCGTGTGGCTCGCCCGCCGGAATGGTGCCTTGTCGATGCGTTCCGGGCACAATCACCAACTGACCTCCGGTTTGTTCATCAATGTCGCTGGTGTACACGAGTCGGTTCAGATTGTAGTCTTGGCTGGCCTCGGGGGGACAATCCTGGTGCCAGGCCTGTCCGGCGCTGCCGGGAGCCGAATACATCACCATGCAAACCTGAGTGTTCCAGCCTTCTCCCAGCATCGCGGTCGTCATTTCGGCCATCTGAGGGTTTTCGTCGATCAGTGAAAACCCGTCCACTCCTTCGAGTTCAGGGAACCAGGGGACCACTTGGGTCGCGGCAAGGTCGTCGAAATCCTTACTATTGGCGTTCTGAAATGCTCCCGAAAAGTGATCCAGGATCTTCGCATGGAGTAAGTCAAGCAAAGAGTCATCAAACAGCCCTTCGACGACCACATACCCATCGGTCCAAAACTGGCGATTGAGTTCGGAAGGATCCAATTTCATACTGGGCTCATTATATGGGTTCGGGCGGCGTCGCCACCAATAATTCAATCCACGATTTGGCATTCCCGAACGTCCAGTACCGTGGCGGTGGCCAGATCGCGGCGGCGAATGACCCCGATCAATTCGGTTGCTCCCGAGACCGGTAACTGGTGGCGAATCCAGCCCACCAATTCATCGATCGAAACGTCGTCCGGCCGGGTGATGTTCATGGAGATCTGCGTCATTTGCTGCGAGTCCAACGAAAACGCCAGCGCCCTTACTCCCGAAAAATTCGGCACTCCCGCCTCGCGGTTTAACCGAATCTGACGCGCCACCGATCGCGCGATGGTCAGGTCGGTGGTGGGCAGGTTCACGTTGAGGGCGATCAAGAAGTCGCGCTGGCCCATAACGGTGACGCCCCACTGGGGATGCGGCACGGAGCCAAAATCGGGAGGATACAGGCCCCGCCTCACATCCGGCAGGCTCCGGCCGGGGGCACTCTTTTCGTAAAGCGTCACGGGAATTCCAAACTCCCGCCAAAATCGCTCGGCGACCGTTGGCACGTCAATCTCTCCGACGAAAGGGCACACGTCGAGCGCTCCGATGCGGGGATGGACGCCGTGCTGGGTTCGCAAATCTATTTGCGGCAACCACGCCGAGGCCAGCGCCAACGTGGCCCCTTCGACCTCGCCTGCTAATCCCGAATATGCCGTGACGGTCCGCTGATGATCCAGATCGCCCTGGTGATAATGCACGGCCAAATCAAACCGGTCGGGGAGGGACAAACCCACCGCCGACCAATTAGGGACCGCCAGTACTTTTGCGAATTCTTTCATTCAGTTTTTTCATTTGGAAATCCGGCTGGAATAGTGTATAAACACTATGGAGAGTACGCAAATAATGAAGCATCGCGCCTTTACCCTGGTGGAAATCCTGACCGTGATTGCTATTATCGCGGTTTTGGCAGGAATTAGCTTTCCGGTGTTTCAGTCATCCAAAAGAGCAGGACAAGTCACGGCGGCTGCGGAGAATTTGCGGCAAATGAATCTCGCGCTGATCCTTTACATGGATCAAAACGGATTGAGCGTTTCGGGCGACCTGCTTCCTCCGACCGACGACATTTATCCCGATAATGGACATATTCTCAAGCAACCCGGATCGCAGAACAATATATTGAATCTCCCGACGGCTAGCTTCCAAAGTCCATGCAAAGAGATTGACCCTCGCGCTGTTGAGGGCCTGTCGGTCGGTTACATTCGGAATAGCGAGCTTTGGGAATCGCGGATGCGAGAATGGCAGCAGCTATTTCAGGCCAATCTGGTGACCTTCCTGGACATGAACTGCAATGAGGCGTCTGTTGACATTCACAATCAATTTGAACCCAAATTTGGGCTAGGGGTGTTATTCGCAGGCAATGTAGTCCGCAAACGGTCGGCAGGTACTTGGTCAGAACCCGGATTCTGGGCGAGTCCGATTGGAAAATAGCGATGAGCGTCAAACGTAAACAAGCTATTGGCTTGACCACCCTGGTGATTCTCTGCGTCGCCCTCTACCTGTTTCTGAATAGACCCGGACCAACGCCCACTCAAGTGGCGATGACCGGGGGCGAGTGTCTGGCCCGGCGGGATGCCGAGTGTCTTGCCTCGCTGGCTTCAGAGAGCGAAATGGCGGCTTACGGAGTGTCCAGAACTCAAGTGGTGGCTCTCTTGCGGGACTACTATTTTCCTCGCTTGTCAAAACTGAAAATCTCCGGCACTCCCACCGTATTTGACGAGCAGGTGGGATCGACCGAAGTTCATCTTCAGGCAGAGAATCCAAACAATGAACATGTAGAGTTGGAGATTCTTGCCGCAAAGGTCGGTAAGGGCGTCCGATTGCCCACTTTGATCACAGATGCGCTGCTTGCCGGAACTTCGGTCAACCTCCCGTCAAAGAATGACGATCCGGGCGCAAAGATGGAGGCGTGGGCGAATACTGCCGAGGCGGACGGCCCTAAACTTTCCAAGATGGGGTTTACCGGTTTGTACCGAGACCCGAACGAAGGACGGCTTTCCTGGGCGGATTGGTCAAACGACTGCCGTTCGCGTGCCAGAGCGGCACGCGAACGGACAGCCTTTAGAACGCGGTGATGCTGTAGCCGCTGTCGATGAAGACGAGCTGACCGGTGACGCCTTTGCTGAGGTCGCTGAGGAGCCACATCGCGTTCGCGCCGACTTCCGGCTGACCGTACGGGCGCTTTAGCGGGGCGCGCTCGGCCACGGTGGAGAGCATTCCGGAAAGGCCCTTTACACCGCGACCCGAGATGGTGTTGACCGGTCCGGGCGAGAGCGTATTCACGCGGATGCCCTTTTCACCCAGGTCGAGCGCCAGGTAGCGGATGCTGGCTTCCAGGGCGGCCTTGCAGGCACCCATGATGTTGTAGCTGGGCATGGCGCGCTGCGAACCGAGATAGCTAAGCGTGATGACGCTAGCATCTTCATTGAACAACCCTTCCAGCGTGGCGCAGGTGCGGATGAGCGAGTAAACGCTGGCGTTCATCGCGATCTGAAAATCTTCCAGCGTGGTGTCGATGAAGCGACCCTCTAGGGCCGTGCGGGGAGCGAAGCCAACGCTGTGGACCAGGAAGTCAATCTTGCCGTAGGTCGATTCCACCTGTTGGCGCAGGGTCTCGTACTGCTCTTCAAAACCAAAGTCGATGAGGAAGGGGTCGAACCCGGTTCGCCCTTCGATGAGCTTGTTGACGCCTTCGGCCAATCGTTCGTTCTGAGCGCCGATGCCAACGCGGGCGCCGTGTTGATTCGCCTGGTCGGCAATCGCCCAACCAATCGAGTTTTTATTGGTCACATTGAGGACTAAGCCGACTTTGCCTTCCAAAAGCATGGTTAGGTTGTACCCGCGACGATCTGAGAGGCGCGGGATTTTGCAATGCGGGCCTCCATGCCGTAATTGACCGGTAGAAAACGCGCATCATAAACCGTGATTGCGGTTATGCTGGCGAGCTTGATGATCTCGCATCCGCTCGTTTACGTTTGCCCGCGCACCGTCCAGCCGCCAAAGCTCGACGGACGGCTGGACGATGCCGCCTGGAGCCACGCCCCTTGGACGGCGGAATTTCAGGACATCGAGGGCGATAAAAAACCGAAACCGGCCTTCAAAACCCGGGCAAAGATGATGTGGGACGATGAATATCTCTACATCGGCGCCCACCTCGAGGAGCCGCACGTGTGGGCAACCCTGACTGAGCACGATTCCGTCATCTTTCAAGACAACGACTTTGAGGTGTTTCTGGACCCGGATGACGACGGCCATCAGTACGTGGAACTGGAGCTGAATGCGCTCAACACCACCTGGGATCTGCTGCTTCCGCGTCCATATCGCGGCGGTGGTCCGGCGCTGAATGGGTGGGAAATCAAAGGCCTGCGCACCGCGGTCCATATCGATGGCACGCTCAATCATCCGGAAGATACCGATCGCGGATGGTCGGTCGAAATCGCCTGCCCATGGGCGGCCCTTCGCGAGGTCTCCCACGTGCCTAGTCCGCCGCGGGATGGCGATCAGTGGCGCATCAATTTCAGCCGCGTTCAGTGGCAGACCACGGTGAAGGACGGGAAATACGTGAAAGTCCCAGGTAAGCCCGAGGATAACTGGGTTTGGTCGCCCCAGCACACCATCGATATGCACTGGCCCGACCGCTGGGGGGTCCTGCAATTCTCCAATGAAACCACCGCCCTTCCGCCTGCGAAACAACTGCCCGAATGGGAGAACCGGATGCGGCTGATCGACGTGTGGGTGGCGCAGAGCCAGTACCGGGGACAGCACGGCACGTTCTGCCCCAGCGGCACTCAACTCGGCTTCCCGGACGTCAAAATCGAAGCCACCTCCGGCCAATTCACCGCCCGCCTCGGTCGGTGCGAAATCAACCAAGAACTCAAGCTAACGTGTAGCCGAGATTAGCGGTTCAGCGCGCTGATGAGGGCGCGGAGGGAGGCCATGGTGATGCTGGGATCTACCCCGGCGCCCCATCGTTGCCGACCTTCGCTCTCTACGCTGACGTAAGCGGCCGCGCGGGAGGTGGCTCCGCTGGCCAAGCTGTGCTCGTGGAACGAGCAGACCCGAAACTCCGGTACGCCAACGGAGCGCAGCGCGTTGGCAAAGGCATCCAGCGGACCGATTCCGTCGGCACTCGCGAGTAGCCGTTGCCCATCTACCGTGACCACGGCGTTGACGTGGACACGCTCCGTACTGCTGCCCACGCTGGTGATGGTGACATCCCCCAATTGATACTTGGCATTCGCGTCCAAGTACGTCGCTTCGAACGCGGAATAGATCACCTCGGGTTTCAGTTCTTTGCCCGATTTGTCGGCAATGGTTTGGACAATGCGGCTAAATTCGGGTTGCATGGCCTTCGGAAGGTCCAAGCCAAATTCAGCCCGAAGAATGTACGCCACGCCACCCTTGCCGCTCTGACTGTTGACGCGAATAATGCCCTCGTACTCGCGACCAATATCTTTGGGATCGATCAGCAGATACGGAACATCCCAGGCCGCGTCGGGGCGGTGGGCTTTGAGGCCCTTGCTGATGGCGTCTTGGTGCGAGCCGCTGAACGCGGTATAGACCAGTTCGCCGATATACGGGTGCCGGGGGTGAATCACCTCGTCGGTGCAGCGATGGACCACCTCGATGAGGCGCGGCACGTTGCTAAGATCCAGGCCCGGATCAATCCCGTGACTCATTAAATTGAGCGCGAGCGTTACGATGTCGACGTTACCGGTTCGCTCGCCGTAGCCCAAAATCGTGCCCTCGACGCGATCGGCTCCGGCCAGTTGGCCCAATTCGGCGGCGGCTACGGCGCAACCACGGTCGTTATGCGTGTGGAGGCTGAGCACCACCGATTCGCGATTGGGCAGGTTGTTCAGCATCCACTCAATCTGGTCGGCGTAAACATTGGGGGTGCTCACTTCTACCGTCGCGGGTAGGTTGAGAATGATCGGACGCGCGGGCGTCGGTTCCCAAACCTCCATGACGGCGCGGCAGATACGCAGGGAGAAGGGGAGCTCGGTACTGGTGAAGCTTTCGGGGGAATATTCAAAGTCCACCTTGGTCACCGTTTGCTCGGCGGCCAGTTGCTTAATTAGCCGGGTGCCGGCCAAGGCGACCTCCACGATCTCGTCCTCGGTCATGTTGAAAACGATGCGTCGCTGGGCGGGACTGGTGGAGTTGTAGAGGTGAACAATCGCCCGCGGCGCGCCGGCGATTGCTTCGAAGGTCCGGCGGATGAGGTGCTCGCGGGCCTGGGTGAGCACTTGAATGGTGACATCGGACGGAATTCGGTTCTCGTCGATCAACTTACGGACAAAATCGAACTCGACCTGGCTGGCACTGGGGAAAGCGACTTCAATCTGCTTAAAGCCAAGCGCCACCAGTAGCTCGAACAGCTCTAGTTTTTCCGCCAGGTTCATGGGCTCAATTAGCGCCTGGTTGCCATCTCGCAGATCCACGCTGCACCAAATGGGCGCGTGCGTGAGTTGCCGACCGGGCCACTGCCGGTTGGGCAAATCTACCGGGGGAAAAGCCGGGTATTTCTGCGCGAGATGCGGATTCATGGCTCCATTGTGACACTCAACTAAATGCGAATCATGACGTTGAAATCGGGTACCCGAGGAATCTCGTACAGGCTACATTTTCGGTTTCTTCTTGCCATTCGTAGCCCAGTCGCGCCAAAAATGCGGTCAAGTCGGCCTCTTCGGCCGGGGGCACCTGGATTCCACAAAGCACGCGACCGTAGTCGCTGCCGTGATTGCGGTAGTGAAATAGGCTGATATTCCACGGGTGCTGCATGGAGTCAAGGAACCTCGCTAATGCCCCCACTCGCTCCGGAAATACGAAGCTAAATAGCCGTTCATTCTCTACCGGCGCCCGGCCCCCAACCATGTGGCGAATGTGTAGCTTTGCCGTCTCATTTTGTGACAAATCCGCCGCCGCAAAACCTGCCTGCGTCAATTGATGCACGATTCCCGCCGAACCATCGCCCCCGGCAGTCCGAATGCCAACAAACACTTGCGCCTCCGCGTCCGGCGCATTCCGATAGTTAAATTCGGTGATGCTGCGATCGCCGATGGCGCGGCAGAATTCCCGGAAACTCCCGGGTCGTTCCGGAATGGTTACGGCTAGAATGGCTTCCCGATTTTCCCCCAATTCGGCTCGTTCGCTCACGTGGCGCAACGTATCGAAATTTACGTTGGCCCCGCAGGCGATCACGGCGAGGTTCAAATCTTTGGCGTGGTGCTGGGCAACCCAGGCACATAATCCGGCGTAGGCCAGGGCCCCGGCGGGTTCCAGAATCGCCCGTCGATCTTCAAAGATCTCCTTGATTGCGCCGCAGATGGCATCGTTCGATACCACCACCATTTCGTCTACCACCTGCTGGGCTATGTGGAAGGTGCCGTCGCCGACGCGCTTCACGGCCACGCCGTCGGCAAATCTTCCGACTCGGTCGAGCGTGATGGGATGACCGGCGGCCAACGACTGGGTCATGGCGGTTGCGTCCTCGGGCTCCACCCCGATGATCTTGATTCGCGGGTCCAACGATTTCAGCACCGCCCCGATTCCCGCAATCAGTCCGCCGCCGCCAACCGCAATAAAGACCGCGTCTAGCCGACCGTGCCCTGGCTTTTGTGATTGTCTCAAAAGCTCCAAACCAATCGTGGCCTGACCGGCGATTACTAAAGGATCGTCGTAAGGGTGAACGAACGTCAAGCCGTCGCGAGACTCAATTTCGCGCGCATGCGCGTAAGCCTCGTCGTAGCTATCCCCAAATAGCACCACTTCGCCCCCCAGGCGGGATACGGCTTCTATTTTGATATCCGGCGTGGTTACCGGCATCACGATCACTGCGCGGCACCGTAGGTGGGAGGCACTCAGGGCCACGCCTTGCGCGTGGTTTCCCGCACTCGCGCAAACGACGCCCCGAGCTAACTCGTCGGCATTCAGGAGTGCCATGCGGTTATAAGCTCCCCGCAGCTTAAACGAGAACACCGGCTGTAGGTCCTCGCGCTTCAGGAAGACGCGATTGCCGACCCGTTTGCTGAGTAGCGGGGCGGCGTCCAGCGGGGTTTCGAGGGCCAGGTCATAGACCCGAGAGGTGAGCGCCGCGCGCAAGATTTGATCCAGAGCGGTTACGTTGGGTTGCTGATCAGCGGGAACCTCAGGCATGAACCATCATGATAGCCGTGCCATCTCGACCAGCGCGAGGCTCAATTGAGTTCGCTGATTAAATTTCGTTTCGGGAAGGCGGCGACCGCCCCTTGTCTCATCATGGATTCGTTAGCCGCGCGAGAGCTCGACATCCCGATGACCGTGACTCCCAGCTTCACCAAGGCGGCCGTGAGGGTGGTGCCGTTATCTGTGCCCGACTGAAAATAGTGGTCCAAAAAAGCCACCGAAAACGGGGTGAGATTCAAATGGGAGGCTTCATCTCCGTTGCGGGCCGTGGCTGTTTCGCCAAGGATGTTCTCAATACCGGCGCAATCCGTCACGGAGTATCCCCGGGCTCGGAGGTGGCGGCACAAGGTAGCCCGGAAGAATTCATCGTCCTCCACTACTAAAAGGGGGGCGTTCTTCGAGATTAGGATCGTGATATTTTTGAAAAGGTGTACAGAATCGATGATAGTCCCGGAAAAGTGTCAGTCAGCATCTCGCATAAATGTTCAAAGACGTGCTAATTCATGCAATAGTAGAAGGCGTTAAATGGACGAAGCCGTATAGAGCTAAGCCAGTAACAAATGAAAGCAACAGACAGACACATCTGCCTGCGCCATCTCTCCGATGCGCAGGCAATTTTTTGTCTAAGTTCTTAACAAAGTTGATGGAATTCAATTCTGTCGCTTCAATTCGGCGCTCAAAGGGGGCGTAAGGGGAGGTCCGGCCAGTGAGTTTCGATCCCTTGATGGTGGAGTAGACGAAGCAAATCGTCGAATCTATTCGCGTCTTCCAAAAATGCATCTGGCGGCGATGAGTCGCGAAGGCAGGAAGCTACCAAAAGGCCGGCCGCTTCGCCAATATTCCATTCCACCGGATGCAATCTGTAGCAACCGTTGGAAATGTGGGTGGTCCCGATGTTCTTCGCCGCGGGAAGCACGTTTCCGGGTCGGCCGCTGGCGCGGCTCTGGGGAATGAGGCTGCCCAGCGGAATTTGAAAGGGCAGAGAACTGATATCCAGGTAGTTGTCGCCGCCGGTTGTCGGATGTAGGTCCACCCGATACGCACCAATGCCGACACTCTTCTCCACGGCGGGGGCACGGTCGCGTCCAGGGTTTAGCTCGGTCGAAATCATTCCCTCGGTAATCGTCTGTCGGGACCGGATTCGCGGGCACTCCCGAATGTACGGATGCATGGCAAACCCATCCGGAGTACCTAGCGCCGTGGGGTCGAGAAACAGTTCTGGGTATCCCATGCCGCCATCGTGCCGAGGCGCCTCTTGTTGTAACCAGTAGACCAAGCTGGCGGTGAGCTCCCGAGCGTCGGCCGGATCGTGGCTGGTGAATGCGTCATTCATGGGCCAATTCACGATTGTCGAAGCGTAGGGACTCGCCGCGTCGCGCCGAGGGTCGGCGATTTGGCGGTAGGAGAAGAGTTCGACGCCGCTCGACTTCAGCGGCAAATGGCGGGGCTGCAGCGTGGTGGGGTGGACATCCATGAAGCCCATGAGAGGGCCAGGCCAGAAGTCTGGCTGAAAGCTTCGCCAAAAATCATAGCGGGTTGGTTTCTCAACCAGATGTTCGGTTCCGGTTGGCTCTCGCCACCCGAGGGCAGCGATCCAAGTCATCGCCTGAATATTGTCTGGCTCGTAAATTTCTTTTGCGTGGGGTTCTCCCGTCATCGCCCGACTTTCGGCACCCGTCACGGTTGGGATTTCCGCCGCTAGCAGTAAAGCAGAATCTTCGGTGGCGTCCAGAAACCATTTCGCCGAAATTTCGGTCAGTTCGCCCGATTTGGTGTTTTGAACCACCACCGAATCGCCTCTATACTCGGTGAGTTGATGCCGGGCGAGGACGGTGATTTCGCTTCCCATCTCGCGCAATACGCGGTGCGCAATCCATGGCAGAACGCACAGATTGCTGACCCACCCGCCGCCAGGGTTCTGCGCAAATTCCGGAGCCGTAATTCGGCGATGTTCGCGGTAGTAATCGCGGACGCGGTTTCTAAATTGCCGGTAACGACGGGTGCAGCCGAATTCCTCAATCCAGGGATGCTCGTCGCTGGGAACGCCCTGGCTGGTGAGCTGACCGCCGATCCAATCGGTCGGTTCGGTGACCACCACCGAGATCCCGAGATCGCGCAGGGCCAATGCCGCCGCCCATCCGCCCGTGCCGCCGCCGACGATACAGACGTCTACCGCCAAATGATTCATTTGGAGAGGATTATGCGCGGGATTCTAACGCGTCGATGCGGACCACCAGCGCGGTGGCGTTATCACTCCCGCCGCCGAGAAGGGCCTGATTCACCAATCCCCATGCCGCCTCGCTGGGGGTCTTGGTTCGCAGAAACTCGTGAATCTCGTTGTCTGGCACGTGATTAAGAATGCCGTCGCTACAAATGAAGTAGGTGTCTCCCACTTCGGCCGCGTGGCTGCCAATGTCGGGAACCACGATATCCTCCGCCCCGACTGCCCGCAGCAACCAATGACGATGCGGATGTACGGCGGCCTCCTCGGCGGACATAAACCCGAGCCGCACATTTTCTTCCTGGAACGTGTGATCGACTGTGAGTCGATCGAGTTGACCATTCCGGAGTCGATAGATCCGGCTATCACCGACTTGCACCGTGTACGCCGTGTCCTGGCAAAGAATGACTCCGCTCATCGTGGTGCCCATACCCTTGCGACCGGGAACCGTGCGTCCCACATCGAGCACGTACCGGTTGGCAGCTTTGACGGCCGCGCCGATGGCTTCGGTTGGTTCGGCAGCGGGATGGCTTAAGTAGACGTCGATGAATGTTTTGGCGGCCAGCTCACTGGCTACCTGACCGGCGGCGTGCCCGCCCATTCCATCGCAAACCAAGAAGATCAGCCCGCGGGACGCTAGCAGCGAGTCTTGCTCGGTGAGAAACAGCTCGAACTTGTCTTCATTGTTCTCACGCACGCGCCCCATGTCGGTTTTAGCGCCGATTGTGACTCTCGGCACCACGCGCAACTCCACAGACGGGACCAGTTCACTGGCGGTAAATTCGGCGGTTGTATCATCCATGCGCGGTTCTACAGACGGGATACCTGAGTTTAACCGTTCACGGCATCATGGAGGCGGTCGCCGATGGGTCCGCATGTCATGTCGTGTGGTCGAGGAGCATCGGCGATGCCGGCGACCGTACGTGGAGCCGGTGGCAAATGCGCACTGTGCGTCAATCACTTTGGCTCGGTAGTAGTAGCAAGCGGGCGTTTTTCCCGTTGGGACTTCCAAAGCGCAACGAACGACCCGTTTCGCTTCAGCCGGACGCCCCCACATTAAAAGGGCCTGGCTATACATCGCCCGGATCTCTCCCAAAACCTCATGCCCCGGCCCCGGGACCGATTCTCGATTTGCCAGCAAGGTGGCCTCGCTTTCTAACGAGATCGCTTCGAGGTCTAGCAGTGGGTTGGGGGTCGACCGCAGGAGCGGACGCGGCCCATTTTCAAGGTGGTGTTCGAAGGATTCTAGCGATGGGTGAGTCCCCGGTCCTAACCTTGCCGGGCCCCGGCTCAGCGCCAACACTTCCTCAGGAGCTGCCTTCAAGAAGTAGCAGAGGGCGTGCAAATGGTGAGCGGATGGCCAGGCATCCCCGCGCTCCCATTGACTCACCGCGGCCTTGCTAACCTGCAAATTCGCCGCGATATCTTCCTGCGCGAGTTGCCTGCGGGAGCGCATGGCGCGGAGTAGTTGGTGAGGAGATCCTGACTGGTTCGATGTCACCGCGTCGGCTTGGTAAGTCACAAACCGGGTGCAGGGAATGGCGTCGAAATACGGCTGTCGATCCTCCTTGGAAACGCCCATGGCCGTCAGCACGGCATCTAGATCCACGGTACGAGGCAGTGATCGACCGGACTCCCACCGCACCAAAGTCGAGCGGGCGATGCCCGCCTCCCGCGCGATCGCAGAAATGGTCTGGCCGGTAACTTTCCGGTGCTCCCGCAATCTGCTTCCTAGGTCCACCCGCCCATTCTACAAAATACTTCAGCTAGTGACAAGTCCTTGCCAAATGCATAATATATTCTTGGGTTAACGTCCCTTAAAGATGCCACCGAGAATGCCCCGGATGAGTTGCCGACCCACTTGGGTTCCCGCGCTTCGCATGGCACTTTGGGCGGCGGACTGGAGCATCTTCTCCGTTTGCGTCGGCTTTGCCGCTTGACGTGCGCGGTCGCGTTCGTACCGCAGCACCTCTTGCTCCTGAAGCTTCCGGCGACGCGCAAACTCTCGCTCCTCGGCGGCGAGGCGTTTCGCTTCGTCTTTCTCCATGGCGGCCTGGGCTTTCGCCTGTTCGATCGCTTCCGCTTCGGCGCGCGCGGCGGCGGCTGTCTCTTCCTGTTCTTTGGCCGCGCGGTTTCGGATCATTTCAAAAGCGGACTCTCGGTCGACCTCAGTGTCGTATTTCCGCCCGATTGGATCTCGCGAAAGGATCTCCGCTTTAATGTCCGGGGAAAGCGGGCCAACCTGCGATAACGGCGGCCGGATAATGGCCCGCTCCGTGATGGTCGGGGTTCCCTTGGCATCCAGCATCGAAACCAACGCTTCGCCGATCCCCAACTCGGTGATCGCGGCTTCGGTTTTGAATGCCGGATTCGGGCGGAACGTCTCGGCCGCGCTTCGAACCGCCTTTTGATCCCGCGGGGTGTAGGCCCGTAACGCATGCTGAACGCGATTTCCGAGTTGCCCCAGCACCGAGTCGGGAATGTCTAACGGGTTCTGGGTAATGAAATAGACCCCGACGCCCTTGCTGCGGATTAGCCGCACGACCTGCTCCACCTTATCCACAAGTGCCTTCGGCGCGTCATCAAACAGCAGGTGGGCCTCATCAAAGAAAAAGGCCAGCTTGGGCCGATCCAAATCACCTGCTTCGGGCAAGGTCTCAAAGAGTTCGCTCAGCAGCCAGAGCAGAAAAGTGGCGTACAGCCGTGGACTCAGCATCAGCTTGTCCGCGCACAGAATGTTCACGTAGCCCTGTCCATCGGGATCACAACGCATGAGATCTCGAATATCCAGCGCCGGTTCGGCAAAGAACTTCACCGCGCCCTGCTGCTCTAGCACCAATAATTGGCGTTGAATCGCGCCGACGCTGGCGGCAGAGACGTTGCCGTATTCGGTCTGGATCTCTTTGGCATGCTCGGCCATAAACGCCAGAATCGCCCGCAGATCCTTAAGATCCAGCAGCAGCAAGCCTTCGTCGTCCGCCAGCTTGAATGCAAGATTCAATACTCCTTCCTGGGTGTCGTTTAACTCCATCAGGCGGCTCAGCAGCAGCGGACCCATTTCGCTGATGGTGGTGCGAATGGGGTGACCTTGCTGACCGAATACGTCCCAGAAGATTGTTGGGCACCCGGCGTAATCCATGGTGAGTCCCATTTCCTTTCCGCGGGCCGCAAACTTTGGATTGCTGCCTCCTGGTACGGCAATTCCACCTAAATCGCCCTTTACGTCGGCCAGAAAAACCGGTACGCCGTCGCGAGAAAGGCTCTCGGCGATGCCTTGCAGAGTGACGGTCTTGCCGGTACCCGTGGCGCCGGCAATCAGCCCGTGGCGATTCGCAAACTTCGGCAATAAGTAGACCGGATGGTCACCTTTACCAATAAAAAGTCCGTCCGACGGCGTATCTACCGCACCCATAGGAAGATTCTGAACTAAAATGGGTCCGAACCATGCCCCATATTCACCTGGAAACCACCGCCGATCTCCACGAGAATGCCGACGTCCCCGAGATTCTAGAAGCGCTTGTCAACGCTCTGGTGACGGTCGAGAGCATCAATCCCTCAACGGTGAAGGCATATCACACGCTGTTGAAAAACTGGCACGTCGGTGAGGGGCACGCGCCTGGGTTCGCGCACGTTACGCTCGAGATCCTCTCTGGGCGAAGTCCCGAGCTCAAGTCCAAAATGGCCGACACCGTCTTTGCCGAACTCCAGACTCGATTCGCTTACTCGCGCGAACAAGAAGATGGAAAAATCACGCTAGAAATCCGCGAAATGGACGCTCCGACCTACCGAAGCTAGGCTCGAGGATCTAGTCCGGATTCCGCCATTTGCCCTTGGCGAGACGCTCCATCACATCGGAAGCGGGGTCTTGTTTCGCGTTCTTAAGTTGGCCCAACGTTTCGATCAGACGGTCTAGGAATCGGTTGCATCGCCCGCAACCGTTGGCGTGCGATTTGGCGTACCAGCGTTCAAAAAAGTTGGCGCTTCCGTCGGCGGTTTTCTGGAGAAAGTGCTCCATGTGCCGGCAAGGAGGTCCTTCGGGATCGTCTCGGTGAAGTTTTAGCATTGGTTTTCAGTTTGGTTGGAGGGAAATCAGACGGGCGCGGAGGAGTTTTCGACCGCGAAAAATACGAGATTTGAGGGTGCCGACGGGGATTTGGAGGGCTTCCGCCGCTTCTTCGTAGCCCAGTTCTTCGATGTCGCAGAGCGCAATCGGGAGGCGATAGTCGGCGGGAAGCTCATCGAGGGCGGCCATCAACTGGTCGCCGACCAGACTCCATTCCACCGCCTGCCAAAAGTCTTCTGCCACCGGCTCGGCACTTTCTTCGATGGTCACTTCTGGGCGGCTACCTCGCTTGCGGCCGATAGCGGCGCATTCGTTACGCAAGGTCGTGATGAGCCAACTGCGACAGTGT
>Ga0209188_1000099_pt1 | contig 101136 bp, 96 predicted proteins | sample C_130625_EF_Meta_FD_187307 | JGI IMG/M metagenome (GOLD analysis project Ga0209188, IMG submission 187307) | Freshwater microbial communities from Lake Croche, Canada to study carbon cycling - C_130625_EF_MetaG (SPAdes) (version 2) | ecosystem: Environmental > Aquatic > Freshwater > Lake...
TTTTTTTGTTTGTTTGTTTGTTGGTTTTTTTGTTGGTTTGTTTGTTGGTTTGTTTGTTGGTTTGTTTGTTGGTTTGTTTGTTGGTTTGTTTGTTGGTTTGTTTGTTGGTTTAGTTTTTTTCTAAAATAATAACGGACGCTTTTAAACATCTTGTCATAAGGGTCTCCGCTAAACCCCGCATCAATAAGACGATTGGCTTCGGCCTTGAACATTTCTTCGTTTTCTGGGTCTTCGATGAACTTAGACCATTCTTCCTTGAATGTTTTACGTTCATCATATTGATGAACTCTGGCGAACACGTCTAACACATTCATGATTTCATTAGAAAACGAATAATGATATGTATGAAGCTGAATTTTCGGTTGGTTCATTCTGTAATTGCTTTGTTTTTGATTGGTTGTTTGTTGTGCAATTAATGTTTTGTAAAAAAAGTTTTCAATTTTTAATTTTTTCTTTACGTTTCAAGTATGCTTTTTTTCGATATTCTTTTATTTTGTCTGGATTTGTTTCCGCAAGTTTTTTCAAATAATTACTCGCGTTTGCCATAACCTTTTCTTTGTTTTTTTCGTAATACCGTTTATGTCCATCACTATTCGTATATTTTTTTAAATGTTCTTCCAATTCTTGTATTCTCGCTCGTAAAAGCTCATTCTCTTTCTGTAATTCATCCATATATTATGATATTATTTATATTATTTTTTAATTTCTTTCAGAGGATAAATATATTTATCCACGAATAGGATATGGGTCTTCTGTTGATTTGTAGCCAAATGGATACAAAAACATGGTTAGCTGCTATCTCTTTCACGGACGAATTTCATTCGTCCACGAATAGAGATTAAAGGCGTATACAGATTTTCCAGTTGAAAAGTATTTGAATTATTGTATTCGTATAAAAATACAATAATTATCGCTCTATATAGGGTTTGAACCTATGACCTTTCGGTTAACAGCCGAATGCTCTACCGACTGAGCTAACAGAGCTAAGCTTGGCACCTGATGAGGGACTTGAACCCTCGGCCACCAGCTTAAAAGGCTGGCGCTCTACCGACTGAGCTAACCAGGTTTATTACATTAATACATTATTTATGCTGGGAGTGGGGTTCGAACCCACGCATCAGAGATACCAGATCTTAAGTCAGGCGCCTTAGACCACTCGGCCATCCCAGCTTCAGATTTTAATTATTATGTTTTTGATGTTATGTTTTTGATGTGTGAATTATAAATCAGGTTTGAGCTTTCGCTCACATACTAACTAGTGTGGTGGTTTTATATTAGTTTCAATTTAATATATAAGAATTATATTTGGGTATTATATTAGATTGGATATTTTGCATTTAGTTCAGAATCATGGAAAGCCCATTTTCTCATCACAATAATTCCTTTGTTCTCTATTTAGAACCTATATTAAATAGTTATTATAAAACATATCAGAATGTTATCACTTTGAATACTATGCCTCTTGGTCCAATCGCTGATATGGTTGTTCCTATTTCTATACAGAAGCTTTCTCCTTTTCAAGAAGCGGGGGCTTTTTCCGGAAATCTGGGCGTAAGAGGAAATTGTACGATGGTTTTATTACGTTATCCTAAGGCCATTTGCGGAGGTGCGAATATGAAAAATACTGATTCTTTTATGACTGCTGATGATATTCCATCTGTTATTTCTTATTTGTTATCAAATGGATATACGGTTAACACAGATATAACAAAAATGATGTTTAAATCTAGAGCTACAATTGGCGGAATATCGGAGACCCGATTCTCGGGTGACCGCAAATTGATTGCTATGGCTAGTTATTCTGGTTGAGATTGGGATGGAGATGGAGATGATGAATGTGGCGTGATTATATAATATAATTATCCAAACCATAATTGATTTCTGTTAAACATCGAACTACCTTTGCATGGTCTGCGTCTACTCCGCTACCTATCGTAGATTCATCTCCTTCTTGTATTATTAACCACGGAAAATAACTATATGAATTCCATCGCATTTGTAATCGGCTTGTCATCCAATCGCTACTCGCATAATTATTATCAAACATGTCGAGAATGGCAGATACGCCTTTTTGTGATATTACATATCCACCAGTCAAAAATTGTTCTTCTACTTGAACCCAGCGATTTTTTATATGGATTGGTTCTGACGCATTTAATAAAATTAGTTCCCAATTTTCTACTTTATATGTGTCTGTTATGTCCTGAAAAAAACAATCTAATTTGATTCTCCAATCTTTATCAAAACATGCATCATCTTCGAGAACCAGAGCATATTCTATTTGTGGATTTTCTTTAATATGGCGCCAAATATTGATATGTGATTGTGCGCAGCCCTTTTGTCCCGGATTTAAATAATCCTGGAAATTGTCTTTTATGTCTGGAGTGTTTGCCATACTTGCTGGCCATCTAGTTGCCGTTATGTTCTGTTCTTTGAAACGTGCTTGCATTTTTTCCCAACGTTTTGGGTGCGAGTTTAGAGATATACAAAACACGTTTTTGCTATCAAAATGGAATTTACTTGTCATTTTATAAAATATTAAACATTCATTTTAATTTAATTTTTCATAAAATAGATTAAAAAATACCCTATTTGATTTTTATAGAAAATGAACGTTGGATTTTTTGTTAGGCATTTTACTGAACGTGGAACCGAAATAGCTATTTACGATTATGCAGATAACAACGAAAAAATATTAAATAACAAAAGTTATATTATTTGCTTTACTGAGAAGACCCAACAAAATTACGGGCTTCCAACCGAAAGGCATTCTTATGATAAATTCAAATCTCGGTTTTCTATTATTGAAATTAATGAAATGGGCGATATGGCGTCTATTATTGAGGAATATAATTTATCATTTTTTTATACGTTGACTCACGGTGAGGGCAGCGTAGGAAAAGATAGTTGTCAGTTTGATAATAAAGATATTTGGGGTAGCTGTAAAACAATTAAACATTGTGTTTTTGATACGCGTTTTCCTGAAAGTGATTTTTATATTAGTATTTCCAAATATTTAAATATGCGATTCAATACTAACATACCGGTTATACCACATATTGTAAATCTACCAGAGTGTGATGAAAATTTAAGAGATGAACTACAAATACCCAAAGATGCTACCGTTTTTGGAAGGTATGGTGGATTTATTGAGTTTAACATTCTCTTTGCTCTTGAAGCGATTGTAGAATTTTTGGTTCAAAACGATAACGTGTATTTTTTATTTATGAATACTCATCGTTTTTTTGAGCATCCGCGAATTATTTATTTGGATATGAATATTGATTTGATATATAAAGTAAAATTTATAAATACATGTGATGCTATGATACATGCGAGGGGTATAGGGGAAACATTTGGATTATCTATTGCGGAATTTTCTATTAAAAATAAACCTGTTATTACTTGTCCATGTGGCGATTTAGAACATGTTAAGATATTGGGAAATAAAGCTCTTTTATATACATCGAAACATGACCTTTTGGATACATTTAAAAACATTAGGGCTATTATTAATTCTAGAAATGATTGGAATGCGTATCGCGATTATACACCTGAGAAAGTTATGACCATATTTAAAAATGAAGTATTTGATAAATAAATTACTGCATATGTTTGTTGTTTATATATCAAAAAATGCGGTCTATTATTTGTGGGTTCTCATAATTCGCTTGAAATGAATCAACTAAATACTTATAAATCTTCATGTAAACCTCATTATCCGGATATTCTCTACATGTGTAAATATCTAAAGCTATGTATTCGCGCTCTGGGAATGTATGAATTGATATATGCGATTCTGATAATAAATAAACAATCGATATACCTTCTGGACTAAATTTGTGTTCTAGTCTTCCAAGAACCGTATAATTTTCCTTTTCACAGATTTTATCGAGAACCGCTTTTATTCCATCCATGTTCTCTATTAATTTTTTGTTTTTTATTCCACGAATATCACAAATCATGTGTTTACCAGAAATAGTCCGCGATTGTTCTGAATACATCTCTTTTATGGAATTTATTTATTTGTTTATTAATATATTTTATAATTATTTTATATTCTGGGGTTTTGTCGCCATTTGTTGATATTTATAATTTATGTATTTATAATTTATGTATTTAGATATTAAGTAAAGGGTAATGAGTTCTTATGGTAAATCTATGTTCTCGAATTTAGCGGTTGCCACAGTAAATAGACCTATTTATAATCCCGTTAGTTTGGGACAAGGAACCGCAGGAGGTGGTGGGGCGGGAGCCGATGACCTAGCCTTAATAACTTCGTCCTATTACAATACATTACGAATTATTGAGGGGTTTTATGGTCAGAATATGGCTAATAAAGAATACTACAATATTCCCAATAATTATGACCAATATGTACAATATTATGTTCTTTTAGAAACCATTCAATCCAAAATTAAAAATAGCACTTTGGCTTTATTGATAAAATATGCTCAGGATACTTTGATTGGTGCTATTAATTCATATACGTTATATGGTAATAATATTGTTTTACAATTAGACAAAACGAATTTACAGCAACAAGTGCAGACGATTTTATCGAACAAAAACCAACAAGTTGTTGAAGTTGCTAACACTACTGGTCAATTGACTATAACAAGAAGCTTTACTTTGGCTCCTGTGTTTAATTATTATATTTTGTTTTTTGGTATGCCCGCTTTTGGTGTTGGATTTGACCCCAGTAAAATTGCGTTTTTGGTTGATATTTTGAATCAGAATGGTATTAATCCTTACGGGTAATTAGTTTGTTGTGTTGAGTGGGTATTGAATCAATAAAAAAATCTTGACTATGCAGTCAATATTTTTTTAGTGTTTTTATGGTTTTGTATGTGTGTTTTTATGGTTTTGTATGTGTGTTTTTATGGTTTTGTATGTGTGTTTTTATGGTTTTGTATGTGTGTTTTTATGGTTTTGTATGTGTGTTTTTATGGTTTTGTATGTGTGTTTTTATGGTTTTGTATGTGTGTTTTTATGGTTTTGTATATTATCTTTATTCTTCATCTGAATCGGAATCTTCGCAAGCCCATGAGCCCTTTGCGAATCTACGTGCCTTCACCGGTGCTTGAGGAACCTGTATCTTTGCTCTTGGTGTTGGCGTTTTTGGTCTTTCTGCTTCCTCTTCCTCTTCCTCTTCATTAATTTCATCAGCAAATGCCGCTGCGAAAATGTTTGCTAGTGTTGGTTTCTTAGCTTCTTCTTCGCGTTTTTTACGTGCTGCTTCGCGCTCGTTTGACCGTTCGGTTACGTTGGGATGCAGAGTGTCTGTTTGTTTTTTGCAATATTTTTTCCAGTGTCCTTTCTGGCCACATCCTGTACAAACTGATGCTCTGATTGTAGGGCAGGTATTACCATTCGTTGCATGCTCCAAATCTCTTCCTCTCTTTCCTACCTTCTCACAGACTGTGCAGTTGTGCTGGCGCTTGGGTGCAGAACGGCAAGACATTTTGGATGGTTGTTGGTGGTGTTTCTTTTGCTGGTTGTTGGTGGTTGCTTTTGCTGGTTGTTGGTGGTTGCTTTTGGTTATTACTTTGGTTATTTGTGTGCATTAAAAATCTTTGAGAAAAAAGGATTCAATTTTTTGTAAAATCATTTTACACCGTTGAAGATTTAAAATGGGACGCCTGAACGACGTTGCACTAGACATTCAAGGGAGAATGAGAAAATGTATAATAGAAAATATTTGTATCTAACTTTTTCTTTTTCTGTTCGTTTAAAACAAAAAAAATATAATATAGAATTAGTATATTATGTTTGATAAAATAGAATATCTTCTTAAAAATAAAGGATACTACCCAGATACAATATTAGATATTGGAGCTCATCATGGTAATTGGACAAAAACTATGAAAAATATATATAATGATTCTAAATATTATTTATTTGAGGGAATAGATTATTCTGAATTAAATCAATTTGCAAATGATGAAAATATAAAAGTATACAACGTTATATTAAATGATAAAATAGAAGAAATAAATTGGTATCAAATGAAAAATACTGGAGATTCTATGTTTAGAGAAAAAACACACCATTTCAAAAATTGTGACATTATAAAGAGACCAACAATTGATTTAAATACTTTTATTGTAGAAAATAATATTTTACAAGAATCAAAAAATATTTTGATTAAAATAGATTGTCAAGGTGGAGAAATACCTATATTAAAAGGTTCTTGTTCTATTTTAGAAAAAACAGATTTTATAATTTTGGAAATACCTTTGTTTGGACAATATAATGAAGGCGTTCCTAATTTTTTAGAACATATTTCTTTTATGGATAAAATTGGATTTAATGCATATGATATAATTGACAATCATTATATTAATGGTTTTAATATGCAAATTGATATGTTATTTATAAATAAACATCATGAATTCAATACTATTGTCAATAATTTATTATTATAAATTATTATAAATTATCATATTTATCTCATTTTTTCGGCAAAAAACCTTGTTAATTTTTATGGGATTTTGTCCCATTTTAATGTCTATTCGTAGACGAATGGAATTCGTCCGTGAAAGATATATAGCAGCTAACCACGTTTTTGTATCCATTTGGATACAAAAACATGGATAGACCTTAAATATTCAAGAGGATAAAATATTGAAATGAAATAGAGATATTATTTTGTATAGTAGTAATAGAGAACATCTGTTCATGCGAATATCTAAAATTCTTCGTATCCTTACTCCCATGCTTTTGATTGCCCGACCCTCCTGTAGTTTTTTTTCGAATGTAGGATTTAATAATATTAGAAGTATTAGAGGTATTAGTAGTTCTAGTCTCTTTATGCGAGCAAAAAAAACTCCTACTTTAGAAGGACTACAAGACTCATCCGCGGTTTCTAGGTCTCGCAAAACCGCACCTGTTTATCTACCCAAATCAGAGAACCAAAAACTATATGTAGAACATTTAAAAAACTCATCTATTCCGATTGTTCTAGGTATTGGTCCCGCGGGTTGTGGCAAAACCTTATTTGCATGTATTAATGCTATCGATATGTTGCGTAGTGGGGCTATTGACAAAATAATATTGACGCGGCCTATTGTCCCCGTGGAAGAAGAGGAAATCGGATTTTTACCTGGTAATTTGATTCATAAAATGGACCCTTGGACACGTCCTATTTTTGACATTTTCTTGGAGTTTTATTCTCAGCGCGATTTGGATTCGATGCTTGCGTCTGGTGTTATTGAAATATCTCCTTTGGCTTTTATGCGAGGGCGGACATTTAAACGTGCATTTATTGTTGCCGATGAAATGCAGAACTCGTCTCCTGGACAAATGCTTATGTTGACTACCCGTATTGGAGATAAAACTAAAATGGTTATTACTGGTGATTTGAAGCAGAGCGACCGTAGTTTAAATAATGGATTATTGGATATTATGAAGAAAATTCGAGAACATCGATTAGTAGACCCGGATTTGGCTATTAGAATGGTGGAAATGGGGGCGATGGATATTGAGCGAAGTCCGATTGTTGCGAAAATCTTGAGTATGTATTCTGAATCATCTGGTGTGGCGTCTAGAACTGGTTCTAGAACTGGATTAGATAATCAAAATCAATCTATAAAACATAATATTGAGAACCTAGGTATTCATAAAAAAGATGAATTTTATGATGGAAATGCCGATATTATTCGACCGAATTATCAACATCCGGACAATAATAAAAAAAGGCAATTTAATGGTAGTGATGGCGATGCTGCGATGATGCCCATTTCGCATCTTTCTTCTCGGTTTTGAGTTTTTGGTTTGTTATGGTGAAATCATTCCTCTATTCTTCTGCGTCTTTGTATCTTTTTTTGTTTAAAATGAGAACCAAAATAAATAATCGTCTTCAATATTTGTAGTGCTTTCTTTTGAAAATAAATATGGTCTCCCGGTGTTCTTGGCTTTGCCGTTTTGAAACCCTCAAACACATACGTTATTTTGTCTATCAGTCCCCTTTTTGTTGTGCTTTTAAACGTATGTATTGTTGTTGTATAGAATGTCGTGCAACAGACTTTATTGGGCGGAACCTTCTCCATATATGTTTGTATATTCTTTTGCAGGCTTTTTAGATTTGCTGCCGATAGGTTAATAGTTTGAAAGTTGTAATGCGGATATTTGCATAAATACATCGCGATTTTTGTCTCTGGAAGCAGATAGTCGAATATATGTCTTACTACATCTTCCGGTAATTTGTCTATTTTTGATATATCGAAATTTTGGCATTTTCGTTTTTGGTCTTCTGTCTTTGTTATTTTTTTGATTTGATTATTGCATTTTTCTTGGAACTCTCTATAAATAAGTCTCGCATATTCCTTTGATTGTTCGACCCACATTTTGAGTTCTTCCGGGCTGTATTTTTTACTATGATAACCTAGTTCTATATTTGGAACCAGGGCGTTTAGATTGGCGCGTATTACATCATGAAATACAGATGATGGAAATGGGTCTGTGGTTGTTGGTTGTTTGTATGTTTTTGGGTATCGTATTGGGGCTTTATCCATATATGGATATTTTGTTATTGTTTCATATATTTCCTGTTGTCTTTGTTTGTAGGTTTTTTTAATGGGTTCTGGTTCCAAAATATTTGCGAGTTCTTCTTCCATGATTGTCTTTGCTGGTTTTGCTTTAAAGGATTTTGTTTGGATTGATTCAATTTTATGAAATATTTTTTGGTATGTTGAGAACCTTGGGGGCTAGGATTTATCTCTTTATCGGTCGTTGGATTAAAATGGGACGCTGAATAGCGTCCCACTAGATGTTCAAGGGCAATCGTTTATAGCAAATAAAATAATATTTGTGTACTATTTTATTCATCAAGATATTACTTTCTTCTTCTGGTTAATCTTCTTGATTTCTTGCATTTGCGTTGTGATTTTCTTTTGTTTCTCCTTTTGGATTTTTTCTTTCCACCTGTGTAATATTCTTCATATATCATTTCAACATATTGACTGACTTTATCTCGCATGTGTTCATTATTTAATGATTGCTGTATTACGTATTTATTTACTGTTTGTGTGTTAACGTTTCTTGGAGCTTGACTCTTAATTTTATCATAATATTCCTTGAATTCGGGGTCATTTATATTGTTAGCTTCGTCTTCTATTAAATTTATTATCTCTACTAGCTTATCATCAGTTATGTTGTCTAAATAATATTGTATTCGCTCTTGAGGTATTTCTTCACGTGGCATTTATATATAATTTCTAGAAAAGATTTCTTGTCAATTCGGTTTACTTTGTCAATTGCTGGAATTAATCACCCTGCCAATCTTCATGCTAATCACTTCGTGTCTGACCTTTACAAACACTTCGTGTCTGACCTTTATAAACACCTCATCAATCACCTCATCAATCACCTCCCAGTCAACCTCCCCGTCAACCTCCCCGTCAACCTCCCTGTCAACCTCCCCGTCAACCTCCCCGTCAACCTCCCCGTCAACCTCCCCGTCAACCTCTCGGCCAAGGTCTGTCAAAATGCTCGAAAAAGCTCTATTTATACTTATCCAGAAATGAGTGACATATCCATTTATGAGTAAGATATACATAATCGAGTGGGATATTCATTATTGAGTATCTCACATTTCCTGGTATAATTGTTCAAATATATTTAAATAATTTAAATAATCTATAAAAAAATTGAATCCTTTTTTTTTAAATTAGTCATTTCATCAACTAAACCAAATCAATAGCCAAACCAAACGAACTTAAGTATGTCAACTACTGCAGTTGCAGAAGAAGAGTGTCATCCCAGAGATGAACTTGCCGAACTTGACCCACATGACCAGGAATGCCCTGTATGTCTAGAGATACCTTCTGATGAAATTGTGTCAGCAAACAACGGTGAAGGATTCAAGGCCTTGAGTGAATGTGGACATAAAGTGTGTTGGAAATGTGTAAAAACTATGCTATGTACCAATAATTATGTTCAGGGTCTAAGATGCCCTCTTTGTAGAGCAGTTGACAATACCTCTATACTGTTGGCTCAAGATATCAATAGAGAACAACTGTCAGCGGCTAGGAGGGCTCACGAGAATCGTCGCAATATAGCTCGACTGTATGCAGCTAGGATGGCTCAAGAAAACACGAATATTAGATTGCAACCGTCACATGCAACAAATCGATACGAACGTCTTCTTCATCAATCCGCGGCTAGAACGTTGAACCGTACCCGGGTTATCAGCGGACCTCGCGTAGCTATCCCTCAAATGACCCCGGTATTTTGCCTTCGTTGCGATACACCCGGATGTCAAACCAAGAACAAGACCAAACGAAGATGCACTAATCATCCACAAACCCCATGTTGCGGCAACTGCATAGTTTGCAATATATGTATCGATTCTCCTGTAAATAATCCTGTCCATAGCGAATAAACCATAAATATTATAAGAAAAAATGTACATGTGTATATACTGTATATTTTTTTCGCGTTTTCTCACATGATAAAATAAAAATCGAGAACAAAACACATATAAAAAGACCTACATAAAAATATACAGATGGAATCAAAAAAAGACCCCCCCACATTATCTTGTAAAAATTGTAGTAAAAAATACAAATCAAAAGGTGGATTAATAAATCATGAAAAGAAATGTGTTCCAAGGATACAAGACCCACCTCTTGAAAATTCTTTTCTACAAACTTCTATTCCCAATCAAAATCAAGAAGTGAGAGAACCTGCACAAGATGAAAATGATAAAAAACCCTATTCTGAAAATGAACTTATTATTTTGAAAGCTAGTGATTTCGACCGTATGATAACAGACTATTTGAAAATATTCATCGAACATTATAATACACAGATGACAAAGCTTATGGATGAAAATAGAGAACTTATTTTATACAGTAATACCTTGGCCGAGGTTTTAAAATCTATCGTTTGTTCAAAAAAGACATCAAATTCTACATAATTCGAGAACCTCTACATAAAGGTTCTCGAAAAATTGATTAAATCCTTCTTTTATTTTATGAAATTATAAAATAAAATGTTATTCAAAACACTATTCATTATCTCTTCTATAGGCCTTTCGCATGCATTTTTTCCAAGATATACTAGTCAAATTAAAGGTATTATATCATCAAAAGGTATTATTACTGGATTTATGAGTGCCATCACAGAAGAAGTTTTGAATGATAATTATTTTATGAGAGAACTTATATTCAATCATAAAGGCACAAATATGGATATCGTTTATTTTGGATTATTAATCGCTACTATTATTAATAAAAAAAACGTCGATTCTATCTATTCTAGATGGAATCATTTTGAAATGTTCTCAAACATGGAGAAAAATACACGATTACTATTCCTTGTTATCATGATTATCTTTAATAGAAATATTGAAAATGCCATATGATTTGGAAAATATAATCTATATGTTGAGAACCTTGTCATTTATATTTATCTTAAGATATCGACTATTTCATCTACAAACATCCTATCAACTACTATAACATTTTACTATTTTATAAAATATATTACACGAGAACCTGCTAATTCGACAAAATATACTTATCCAGAAATGAGTAGGATATCCATTTATCGATGAAAATCCCCTTTTTTATCAAAATATACTTATCCAGAAATGAGTAGGATATCCATTTATCGATGAAAATCCCTTTTTCATTTTTTTATAAAAAATTGAATCCTTTTTCTTCAAAGAAATGGAAGGTACCAAATAACAACAACAAGCTACCAAAACCCGCCAATCACTCCCCAAACACCTACTACATCAAAATGTCCGCAGATAACGTTAACGTTACTATGGAGAGCACCGTCGAGACTCCCGTTGAGTCTAAGCCCAAGAAGCCTACTGTCCCTCGTTTGCCAGAGAAATTTGGCAAGTTCATACAGTTTGCTTTCTATTTTATGAATAAATTTAATGAGAACACAGAGAACAAGATTAGCGAAACTGAATATTTGTCTGCCATCAAGTTCTTCGGTTCTATCGATGAACAACAAGCCTTTGTTCAAGATTTCTTCGACAACGCAAAGGAAAACAAAAAAACCATGACAAAAATAATTAAAGATACCCTACCCAAGCCTCAGAGAAAGCCTCGTGCAAAAAAAGTTAAGACCGATTCTGGTGATGACGAAGCACCTAAGCGTGGACGTAAAAAGGCTACCAAGGCCGTCAACAACACCCAGGATGAGTTAATCAACGAATTGGTTAAACGTGCTAATAGTACCGAACCTATCGTTGAACAGCCCATCGAACCAGTTGTTGTTCCCGAAGTCAAGTCTGTCAAGAAAACCAAAGCTAAGAAGGTTGTTGTTACTCCTACTGAAACTATTGTTCCCGAAACTAAGCCCGAAACTAAGCCTGAAACCAAGCCTGAAACCAAGCCTGAAAAGAAGACTAAGGCTAAGAAGGTTGTTCCTTCTCCTGTACTTGCTGAAACTTCCGCTCCTCTTGTTCCTGAAACCAAGCCTGAAACCAAGCCTGAGAAAAAGACCAAGGCTAAGAAGACCGATACCGAACCTAAAAAAGACAAAAAAACCAAGACTAAAAAAACCGAACCTGTTGTTGAAACCGCACTTCTTTTACCTGAATTGACTTCCGATAATACACCTAATCAAGAACAAGACGACGAAACCACAGATGTCTCTATCTTCGAATATCATGGTAAACAATATCTCATCGACGACAATAATACCGTCTATGACATCAACACTCAAGATGAAATCGGCTCATTTAACCCCTCTAACCAAACCTTAACCCTTCTTTAATCTTTTATTTTAATTACTTCTTACTTTTCTTACTTATATCTTAAATAAACCTATATTTGTCCACTATTTGTTTCAATTTGGATTTTAAATAATCAAACCCTTTTTTTTATCCAACTTTCAAATTGCTTTAAACCGCCTATATATTGGTTCTCATCGCCAACGTTTAATATTTTTAAATGTATTATTAAAACCCCCATATAATCTGTTGGAAATACAATAGGTTCGGCATTCTTAGTTGGAGTATATTCATTATTTTCTAAATCTCTAGTAATATCATCTATGTTCTCACTACCTTCATTTTCATCTACAGTTTCATTCAATTCTTTTACAATTTCATCTGTCTTTTCTATATTTTTTGTTGAATTAGCAGACGAAGACGAAAATAATCTATCGAATAATCCCTGTCTATTTGATACAGCTTCGGGAGTTTTTTGGTTAATTCCCTTAAAACGATTAGATATATTGTTCATAGCATCCTCAAAATATTTATATGGATAAGTGCTATCAGACCCACCTACCATTCTTTTCATTAAATCTTCTTCCATGTCTTCAGAAATAAGTTGAAAACTATAATTCAAAGAATGCTCATCCATTTGCTTGCTTATATTAGAGACATAAGATTCTGCTATTTTTTTGTTAGGCAATTCGTAAATTTTAAAAACAAACTCCAGACTAGACATAAATTGTATATACTTCTATTCATAAATAATTTTTGAACAAAAGTATAAAAAATTGAATGAACCATATAAACATATATCTATTGATATATAACTATAATAACTATAATTCAAAATGGTAAAGAACACAACAGGAGGTACTGGAACTAAATGTTTAGCAAGAAAACATCAATCTAAAAATGATAATTTTCTTCAATTACCGCAAGAATCTGAATATGAAAAATTTGCGTGTGTAACTAAAATGTTTGGAAATGGAATGTGTCAAATTATAACAGAAGAAAGGCTTATATTAACCGGACATATCCGTGGAAAATTCAAAGCAAAAAAAAATAAACGTCATAATTTAATAACAGTAAATTCAATAGTTCTAGTTGGTTTGCGTGATATGGAAAACCCTCCTAAAAATTGTGATATTATGACAATTTACGATGATAATGAAATTGAACAATTACGTCAACTTCCAAATATAAATATTAATTATGTATTAAGTCTAAGATTATCTGCAGCATACGAACAAAAACAAAATAATGATATTGATTTTACAAATGAAATAGAAGATGATGGAGAATTAATTTTAGAAAATCCAAGAAATGCACATTCATTTGAACTCGATGAAACAGCGATAGTTAATATTGACGACATTTAGACAATAATATTGTTTGGATAAATGTCCCAAAACAAATGCCAAGTCCACTCTAAAAATCTACCACTCAAAGCATTATCTAATTCTGTAGTTATTATCCAATCATATAAATTTTGATAAAATTGTTTCGGAAAATTTAATATTAATTTTTTATTTACCAAAAACTGAGCAGAACCTCTATAATTACGAGTAAAATCAATATTTGGCAATTTATTTTTTGGTATATAATGCTCAATTAAAACGTTATACCACTCCCAAAAACAATTCCAAACTACAATTGAATGTACAGCAACAATTATATATTCTTCAGACATAAATGCATTATCATTAATATTATAATACAATTTTTTACTTTCTACAGCTTCTCTATATTTATCTACAACGCTACCAGAATGATGCCAAGCAAACTCTTCGTCATGAATAAAAAATGTATATTCTGGTAAATTATCATAATGGTCAATTATATATTTTAAATAAACACTCGCTTCATTACCTTTATTTACAGGAATATTATATTTATTATCCTGGTTCTCTTTATCATAAATTAAAATTTTATTTATATTATCTTTAATTTTATAAACCCAATCCACATCTCTTTTATATCTTGAAACAACTATGTTTGTTGTCATTTACATAAATATAAAACATTCGTTTATATTTATATTTTCTCATAATCATTAAAGTAAGGGATAACTAGCCTGAAGTAAAACACCACATTGTCCATCTCCATTATTGAAGTCCTTTCCTCGGCCTAACATAATATATCCATTATCACCCCAATTTTCACTCCAAGAATTCTTAACTAGATAATAATCCTTACCTGACAATGTGCCATAACCAACTACCAAAACGCCATGGTCTAATTTGGTCCCACATTTTCCAGTAAAAACTCCCGATTTATACAACTGAAACTCACGTTCATCTGCCTCAATTGCAACCGATACTGGATTTTTTGCCAAGGCATTCATCATAGCGTCATCTGAACTTGGCATAACATCCACAATATCAACAACAGAACTTCCCGAATTTATAGAGCAAGTTGTTTGACATTTACCCTCTGCATTTGTTTCCCCAGAAACATATGGGTAATCAAGTTCAACACAAAGACCGCCGTTCTTTTGAATCCAAGAGAATGCATTATCCATTAATCCACCTTTGCATCCATGGTCACGACCACCATTACGCAAAATATCACAATCCACCAATTGTTGTTCAGAAAAAGAAAGTAATTTCCCATACTTATTATAATATACTCCTTCTAATGCTCCTGTTGTAGAAAAACTCCAACAAGAACCACATTGACCTTGGTCTTTTACAGGAGTAACCGAACCTTTCTCAACCCAATTTACAGATAATGGGGGTGTTCCGCCAACCGCGGTTTCTAAATACTTCTTATTTGTATTTTGTTGAATTCCATATAATCCCAAATAATAACGATATTCCTCATTATCCATTCCCGAAAAACGATTATGTCCTAAAGAATATGTCAAGTTCATACTGTTAATTTCTTCAATAAATTTATCATTTGAACTCCATGTAGTAAATACCCGTGTAAGATGTGTTTCATCAATAAACCTAATTTCAAAATTATGAACCCAGTCTTCGAACCTGTCAATCAAAGATGACTTAGCAAGAACACATAAAGAAAAAAATGTTGAAATTGTGGAAATTAAACGCATTATCAAGTATACTATATAAACATATATTATTTATATGTTTTTCAATTATATTAACTCAGTATATGTAAACGTATTTTCTTTTTTGTTTTATCCTCATTCTCAAACAAGAATAACTTAAATCGCGCAATTGAATAGTTAGTCAAATCTATACTCGTTGAAATTCTAGACAATAACTTCAAATCTTCCAAATAAACCATATAATTAATTCTACCATCATTTCTTACTATCTTATCAAACAAAACACCAGTATGTTCTATATTTATAATATCTGGTGTATTAAAACACCGGTTCATTAATTCACAATCAGTTTGAACCTTTCGTATAGAACGCATAGCTGTATTAATATATTCCATTTCATTTGCCCATTTTGCAATAAACGAATGTGCATCAGTACTCATATTATTAACAATTGACAAATGTTTAAATAAAAGCATATGATTTAATAAATCTACTAATCTTCGTATAGGACTAGTTATATGAATATACGATTGAGTGCTCATTACTTCGTGCTCCAAATTGACTCCTTCCTTGAAAAGAATATATTGTCCTAATGTATTATTCCAATTCTGTATAACTCGAATTGTGTCTTCATTTAATCCAATATCTATATTTTCGTCAACAATTCTAAGTTGAGAATTTATAAATACAGCGGACCGAAAAATACCAAATCCATTTCTCGCCATAAAATCACCGGTAGTTTTATTCATTTTCACCATCCAAAACGACACCAAATCATAACTATTTTTAATATGTTTGCTCATTTTTGTTGTCAAATCAAATAATTGCTGATAATATTTATCATTCAGTATCATTTTTTGCATTTCATAAGAGTAATTTTTATTAACCGAAATCAAAACATTCTTATATGTAGGTTCTCCTAATATTTTACCGTCATTATTAATAATGAAATCCATAGCTAAAGCAAACCGAAATTGATTTTGTTGAAGACTACAAAGAGTGTCTGATAAAATAGTTGGTAACATCGGTCTACGTCTATCTGGTAAATAGATAGTAGCTACACGTCTACTGAACGAATTCCATAACCCCAGCGTTTCTATCCAAAAGAATACATTAGCTATATAAATAGTTACTTTATTGCATCCATCTTCTAATTTCTCTATACTAAATCCATCGTCAAAATCTACACTATTGGGAGGGTCTATAGTAAACGTATAAACATCTCGACGGTCTTCAATATTAAAATTATTATTTTTGAATATTTGTTCAATATATTCATCCTGCGTTTTCTTATTTAATATCGCACGAGTTCTATTTGTAAAATCTGTTATAGATTCATGTATACTTTTACAATATAATTGATATTCATAGAATACTTCCAAATTATCAACATCGCCTAGCGTTTCGGTAATTATTCCAGAAGGATGTTTATCATCCCAGTTATCAAATTTGAAAGTTATAAATTTATTTGTATACACTTTAGCAAAACCTATTCTCATTTCATATGGTATTATAAATATAGGCTGCCTCTTGTCGTCTGGTATACATTTATAAAATAGCCTTTTTTTATTACTTGTTCTACCAAACGTTTTATTTCCTTCCAGAATCAATACACCTGCTATTGTTGTTGATGTTCTCACAAATGAATTCTTTATTAATATATTTTCACTAGAGTCAATATTTATAACATCTCTGCTGAAAAGTTTTAAGTTAATAGGGTTGATTCTTTTTAAAATTGGGTATAGTTCTACATCTAGTTCTCTATTTTTATCTTCAATATCCAAAAACTTCCAGCTCGTATAATTTCTATCATTTATTATTACCTTTATATTCTTATTTATAAGCTCCATGGTTATTAACTCTTATTAAAGAGTTATTTTTATATATTCATTCAATTTTTTTATTTAAACGCATAATGTATATGTTGCGATATTTCTGTTGTATAAAAAAAACAGTACATTTAGATATAGATGAACCTGTTTTAAATACATGGAATGGAATCAATCAAACAGAATCTGAGAAAAATATTAACGAAATGCTAATCCAATATGGATATAAAAAACCAGAAAAACTAGCTGTTACACGACCAAATCAAAGCTACTGGAATAAATTTACTATTTTTAAATGAATTAGAAACATATATCTAATATTTATTAGATATATGCCGCCAAAATTTTTCAAAAAGAAATTTGCCAAATCAACAACAGTGCAAAAACCTTTTAATACAGGAAACGCCACCCATTTAATTATAGTAGAATCCCCATCAAAATGTGCAAAAATAGAAGGTTATCTGGGTTCAAATTATTGTTGTATAGCATCAAAGGGTCATATTCGCCAAATTGATAATTTAAAATCAATAGATACAAAAAAGACGTTTGAACCGAAATTTTCAATAACTCCTGAAAAACAGAAACACGTTGATTTTATGCTAACTATAATAAGAAAATTTCCAAAAGAAAACATAATATTAGCAACAGACGATGATAGAGAAGGAGAGGCCATCGCTTGGCATATTTGTCAAGTATTTGATTTACCTACAGAAACTACACAAAGAATTATTTTTCATGAAGTAACAAAACCCGCCTTGATATTCGCAATAAATAACCCTACAAAATTAAACATGAATTTAATACACGCTCAGCATGCTCGACAGGTTCTCGATATTATTGTTGGATACAAAATATCCCCCTTTTTATGGAAATATTTATTTAATAACAAAACAAATTCATTATCAGCAGGGAGATGTCAAACTCCTGCTCTTCGTCTTGTTTATGATAATGAGAAAGAAAAGGAGAAGAGTACACCTGAAAAAAAATATAAAACAACCGGCAATTTTTTTAGTAAAAACATTAGCTTCGAATTAAACCGCGAATTTGAAAAAGAATCAGAAATATTGGATTTTCTAGAAAAATCGAAGGATTTTGACTACAAACTTACAGTAGGTTCTCAGAAAGAGTCAAAAAGAGCCCCACCAAAACCATTCCATACATCAAGATTATTACAAACAGCTAGTAATACATTACATATGTCTCCAAAAGAAACGATGAATCTATGTCAACAATTATATCAAACCGGTTATATTACATATATGAGAACAGAAAGTTCTCAATATTCCAATAGTTTTATAAACCAGGTTTCAGTAGTAATTAAAAACCGATTTGAATCAGATAAATACATAGGAGATTTGGATAAATTAGAGAATAAAGATTCAAATAATCCACACGAAGCAATACGAGTTACTCATTTAGAAACCGAATTTTTACAGTCAGAAGATACGCGGTTATGTTCTTTATATAAATTAATATGGAGAAATTCAATAGAAAGCTGTATGTCAGAAGCAACGTATAACACTCACGAAATACGTATCTCTTCCCCTCTAGATTGTCATTATAAATACATAGTTGAAATACCGATATTCTTAGGTTGGAAAAAATTGGGAGAAAAGCCGATTAATACAAACGACCAAAATTCACCATCCGGATTATTATTTTTTTTTCAATCCACGTCAACCAATAAAATAAAATACAATTTTGTAGAAAGTTCGGTTGTTATTAGGAACAAACGTCAATATTATACAGAAGCAACTCTCATTCACAAATTAGAAGAGATTGGTATAGGAAGACCCTCAACTTTTGCATCAATCGTAGAAACAATTCAAGATAGAGGTTATGTAAAACGAATAAACATAGAAGGGCAATCCATTAAATGTAATGAGTACAGATTACAGGACAGTAAAATCCAAGAAACTATAAAAGAACGGGTATTTGGAAATGAAAAAAACAAGCTGGTAATTCAAAATATCGGTGTTCTCACTGTAGAATTTTTAATCCAATATTTCCAAAATATTTTTTCTTATGAATATACCAGATTAATGGAAGACAGATTAGACTTGGTATCATCAGGAACCGAGACTGAATGGTCTAATTTGTGTAAAGAAAATTATGATGAAATAAAAACATTATCAAAACCCATTTCAAATATAGCAAAACAAACATACGAAATCGACGATACACACATATTTGCTTTTGATAAATATGGCCCGGTTATTCGACATCTATTAGAAGACGATAAAATGGAATATATATCAGTTAAGAAGGACATAAGCATCGATTTAGAAAAACTTAAAAACAAAGAATATACATTAGACGACCTTATAGAAATTAAAAGTAATAAAAGTTTGGGAAAATATGAAGGCGAAGATTTATTTATTAAAACTGGTCAATATGGTCTATATGTACAGTGGGGAGATAAACGTGAAAGTATTAAGACTATAAAAACACCTATTGACGAAATTACATTTGATGTGATAAAGGACTTTTTAGAAAACAAAACAGAATTGCAGCCAAACATATTAAGAAAGCTTACAGATAATATGACTATTCGAAAGGGAAAATTTGGAGCTTATGTTTATTATAAAAAACCAGATATGAAAAAACCGGAATTTTTGAATATTAAGAAATTTAAAGAAGGGTTTTTAACATGTGAAAAAGAAACTTTAATAAAATGGTTATGTGACACATATCATTTAACAGAGCCATAAAAAATATCAATTATATATAAGTAAATTACAAATGGCCATTAACATATTTCCAATTTTAAATTATCTGGCGATTTTCATATTATATGTTATTTGTTTATACTTTATTTTTCAAGATTACTCAGAAATAGTTGGTTTTTACATTTTATTTATAATTCATACCGCGTCTACTGCTTTTATTGGTAAAGATTTATTCAATTTCTTTTTAAATTCTCCAAATTTAGCAACTACTATCGCAATTGGTTCTATTTTAATAGGAAATATACTGCATTTTGTATGTTTTATATTGATATTATTAATGATTTCAAGTTTACAAATAAAGTTTGATTCAACGCGCGGAACACCTATACGATTACCTGATAAATATAGAAGTTACTTGAATGATTTTAAAAATCAAGTATTGGTAGTTTTTATTCTATCTATATTAGTATTGTTTGGAATATACTATGGTGAAAATATATTAGTTCCACTCAAACCACTTTTAAATACTTTTAACTTAGACTTATGGATTAAATCAACCCCAACTTTATTAATAGTAGCATTATCTATATGTATTGTCAGTATATCAAGTAATCAAGTGAATACAGCAAATAATTTGGCGAGACTAAGGAATAGACAATTATTGTAAACTCGTTTAAATATAAATATATAATTCATAATATTTATTAATAATGAAATATTATGAAACGCATTATGAAGATTATATTTCATCGTTGGAAAGGGTCAATATACACCCAGAACTTAATACAGTTCTTGAAAGCTTTCCTAGAAATGTAAATCAATTTGAAAACTTAATAGTATATGGCCCACCAGGAATAGGAAAATATTCGCAGGTTCTCAAACTATTGAAAAAATATAGTCCAAGTGATTTAAAATACGATAAAAAAATAACAGCTACTACTGATAAGCAGCAGTATAACTACAGAATAAGCGATATACATTATGAAATAGATATGTCGTTATTGGGTTGTAATTCAAAAGTATTATGGCATGAAATATTTTTTCAAATAGTAGACATAGTCTCGGTTAAAACAGACAAAATAGGAATTATATTATGTAAAAATTTCCATCTAATTCACGCTGAATTACTTGATATATTTTATAGTTACATTCAGCAATATAATCACAAACAAACAAATATAAAAATAAAATTCATAATATTATCCGAACATGTAAGTTTTTTACCAACTCCTATAATTAACTCTTGTCATTTATTAAAAATAGGAAGACCTTCAATAGAATTATATAAAAAAATGGCTTTGACTAATAATTCTGAAGACACAGAACGAGGGTTTATTAATAGAATTGAATACAAAAGGCCGACAAATTCAAAACAACCGTGTTCTCAAACTAATATTTCGCTATTTGATAATATAAATATGGATGGAATATTAAACATCAAAGAGACAAGGTCATTTCCTTTAATACAGAATGGAAAAGATATACCAAATGACGTTTTCAATATTATTTGCGATAACATTATAAAAGAAATAAAAGATGCAAAAAAGATAGTATTTACAAATTTTCGGGATACTCTTTATGAAATTTTAACCTATAATTTAGATATGGCAGAATGTTTATGGTATATATTGCGTCATTTTATTGAAAACGATTTTTTAGAAAATAATGATATTTCGGACATATTAAAGAAAACATACACATTTTTGAAGTATTATAATAATAATTATCGTCCCATATACCATTTAGAGAGTATTATGTTTTACATAATAAATAAAGTGCATAAATATAAATGAATAATTTTAATTTGGCTTGTTCTATTTTAGATATACAAATTGAAGATAATGACGATATTAAGGAAGAAGTATTAAAGAAGCACTATAGGACAAAGGCTTTATTATATCACCCAGACAAAAATAGTTCTCCAGAAGCTAACTCCAAGTTCCATGAAATTAATGAATCCTATGAATATTTAATGAAATATCAGGGTTATATGGAACCAGATGAATACGAATGTTCAGAAAATACATATGAACAAACGGAACCAAAAAGAGGAACATATCGCTGGATATTATATTCATTTTTAAAAAATTTATTAAAGGCAGAAACAAACCAGAATTTATTTTATACAATCATAAAACGGGTAATAACAAATTGCGAAACAAATGGGTTAGAAATTCTTCAAAAATTAGATAAGGGGGTTCTCATTAAAATATATGATATTCTAAAAAAACACAAAGAGCTATTCCATTTTACAGAGATATTTATTGATAAAATAGAAACAATTATAGCAGAAAAAGTAAAAAACGATGAATGTATTATATTAAACCCAACTTTAGACGATTTAATAGATAATAATTTATACAAGCTAACAGTAAATGGATTTACATATATTGTCCCCCTTTGGCATCATGAACTAATTTATGATAATTCAGGGAATGATATTTACATAAAAATTCATACCATATTACCAGACAATATAGAGATAGATAGTCTTAATAATATTCATATCAAGATAGAATATAAAATTCCCGATTTATGGGTAAAAGATAAAATAGAAGTTATTGCTGGTAAAAATAAATACATTATTATTCCCAGTTTATTAAAATTAAAAACTGAACAAACGCTCATTTTTACAGGTCAGGGGATTTCAAAAATAAATACAGAGAACGTCTTTGATGTGTCAAAAAAATCAGATGTTTTAATACACATGAAAATGTCGTTATAAGTATAAACTATAAATTTAAAACATTTATAATTTATATATATCATCGTAAATGTTCTTGTCATATTGGTTATTATTTGCAGTATTGTTAATATTAAAATCAAATAACGGGCTACTTCCAAATAAATGGGGGGTGCAGTTCAAAACAATTGACCATGAGATTAATAAACGCATTAAATATAATCTTAATTCCGTAGATAAAGCGATAGTGAGCAAAATAAATGGTTTTTATGGTATTATCGGACCAGACGTAAATATAACAACAGTAAATACTCTTTATGATTTATTTACTGGGAACGGTAATATGCAAGGAGTTTTCTTTAATAAAGGAGAACTTACATATGTAAAACATTATATAAAAACAGAAAGATTAATGTTAGAAGAAAATAGCGGTAAAATTCCAGGACACATTATTACTGATTCGATTTTTGGAATATTAAATAAATTAGGAAAGATGCCAAATATTATAGGGGTTGCAAATACTGCATTAATAAATATTAAAAATAAAATATATGCATTATACGAGCAAGACCATCCTTATTTGTTGGACATAGATTTTAACAATAATAAAATTACAACAATCGGAAAAACCAAAATACCGAACATAGAACATTTTTCTGCACATTCAAAATACGATACTATAAATAATATAGTTCATACCATAGATTATGATGTTATCAATAACAGCGTTTCGTATTATAGTATGAATGACAAATTCAATATTTTATCAAAAAATGTAATTAAAACCAAATATGTTCCAATAATACACGATTTTGTTGTTCTCGATAATGGAATATTAATTACAGAATCACCCATACTTTTTGATATAAAACGCCTCATTTCATTAAAAGTGCCGGTAAGATTTGATAAAAACCTACCCACAAAAATACACATAATAGATAAAATAACGAATAATCTAAAAACATATACTATTGACGAAGGATTTTATATTTTTCATTACGCCGACTTTAAAGAAACAGACAATCATATTGTATTATATGCTGCTATCTACGAGAACCTTGATTTTACAGAATTAGACATAAAGGGATGTTATCGTAAAATTATAATTCATAAAAAAACCGAAAAGATTGAAATAGTAAAAAATCCAGAGTTAGAAAAATTCAACCTTGATTTTCCGATTAAATACGAGAACAAAATAATAATCCGAAATTTAAACAAAAACAAAATCGATGGGTTTGTAATTTGCGATAAACTTGTAATAAAAGATAGAATTGCGTTAAATAATAGGTCGATTTGTGGAGAACCGGTTATAACCGAAATTGACAAAATACCGCACTTAATAACATTCGCATACGATAAAGAGAAGAGCTTTTTAATTATTATAAATCTAAAAACACAATATAAGATAGAGATTCCAATTCCTTATCACGTTAATATAGGATTCCATTCTATTTTTATAAAGAATAACACATAAAAGTAATATAAACACTGAACTATATTTATATTACTATCGGCAAATGATTTATAACGTAAAAATAAGCAATAATAATAGAGAACATATAATAGAATTTATTAATGAAAAACGCAAATTTGGAAAATTTACAGTAGTTGATGTAGGTGGTTCAGTAGAAGGTTGGTCAGCGCCAATAGTAGATGCTATTGTCGATTTTAATGATCCAGTTAGTAATAATAAAAATATCAAACTGTTTAAATCGGATATTACTCATCCAGATGGTTGGACCGAGGTTCTCGAATATGTAAATAAAAATGGCAAATTCGATTTTTGTATATGCACTCATACAATAGAGGACATTATGAATCCTGGATATGTATGCGAACAGTTGTCAAAAATAGCAAAGGAAGGATATATAGCTATTCCAAGCAAATACAGAGAATTATCGAGATTTGAAGCATATTGTGCAGAAGGAAGCAAATTCAGAAAAAGAACGCCGTATGAAACAGTTCATCATAGGGGTTATATGCACCATCGCTGGATATTTACTATTTATAAAAATGAATTAATTGGATTCCCAAAAATAGGATACATAGACAAAGCGCCTATTTTTGATACTATTGCGAATTTAGACGAGAACGTATGTGATTTATCATTCTTTTGGAAAGATTCTGTATCGGTAAAATATTTAAATAATAATTACTTGGGTCCATCAACAAGTTATGTCGTTTCTTATTATGATAATTTGTGCGACCCTGAATATATTTGATATGTTCTCAATTATGTTATTATTTCATCCAAATAATATTTGTTTTCACTAGCCTTCTCGAATCCTTCCTTTATCATATCTTTGAAATTATATTTATTTTTTAATAATAATGTAGTATAGCCATTAACACTAAAAGGAGAAGGCGTTTCTGCGGGTTTTTGTTTCCATAAATTTGGTGTAATATGTAAAACTGATGCTGAAATATTTAGATATGGGTATTTACTGAAACCCCCATCAAAGGAATATATATTTCTATAAACATTAGTTAATCCACCTGTAATAAGGGGTATATGAGAACTAGCTATGCAACAATTTATAGCATCATCCAAACTATCAAACCCTGAGAAAATAGTAGTATTTGTTTTATAATTAGACAAAGTAGTAACGCCTATAAACAGTCGTCTTAAATCAAAATCCTCTGTTTTATATTTTGATATTATTTTATATTTCATCGTGTATTCCAATTCGCTAATGGATTTGATTTTCTGTAATGATGAGTCTAAAACGGTTTTTTCTAATTCTTCTATATCATGTTTAAAGCAAAGAATCAACGAGTTCCATGCACCAGCAGAAGCGCCAGTAAATATATAATTATCTAAATTATACGTTTTTTTTATAAATTTAGAAATTCCTAGCATATAAAACCCTTTATATCCACCCGGTGATATTGATATAATTTTTTTATTTTTTATGAATTCATTCTCTCTTAAAAATGCATCTATGTCCTTTTCTCCAAATGTGTGTTGATTATTAATAGTCTGAATATATTGTGTTTCAATAAAGTTCTCTGCCTTTAATTTTGATAAAAAATTTGGTGAAAGTTTTATTGATAAAACAGAGAATTGTTTATTTAGTATTGAAATCATAACATAAAATACTCTTAAAATATTAATTGAGAACATTCTAATAGATTTAAAATATACTATTTATTATATACCTATATTTATATAATAAATGAAATTGGGAGGAGCAATCACATCAGACCCATTATTCAAGAATATACTAAGTATTGGCTATGAATTCGAAACTCACGATTTCACAAAATTATCATTACATAGAAATAATAAAACTTTCATTAATTCCGATCTTGTTTTAAGAAATTTAAAAGAGAAAATGGAGATAAAAAGCATTCTTGTAGAAGATGCCAATTATTTAAATATTGGCATACCAATTCAACGAAGGCAACGAAAAAAAGATATTCAAGAACAGCCAATAGAAAGTGAGAAAGTGATAGAAGCTATTACGCATGTAGAAGATAAAGAGAAAACACCATCTCCTTCGGAGGAAGAAAAAGTAATTTCAGAGTTCGATATTGACGAAGATGAATTTAATGCAGCATTTGCTGAAGAAATAGAACTTGAACAACGTCAAATAGCAGCAGCAGCAAAAGAAAACGAAAGATATTTAGAATATTTTAATGAAAATCGTCCTGGAGATAACAAAAAAAAAGATGACATGAAAATTAAATTTAACATAATTAACGATATGGGTGATACTGCATTTAGTGATATGATAAAAGAAAAATGCAAAGATAGAACACTTCCGAAAAATGAAATGTATCATTTTATATCAAAAAAGGGAAAAGTATATGATATCAAATTTTCAGAGTCAATATCTAAGAATACCGACTGTGAAAGTTTTTCCGGAGTAGAATATGTAGTAACATATTATAGACCAAAGCGAGAAAATCAAAATATAATTTTAGATACATTTGTTGACGCATGTAGTCGCATCATAGACCACCTAGGCAATCTTACTAAAACTATAGGAACATTAATGCTAATAGATGATGATAGAAAAATATATGAGCCAATAGGAGTAATAGAAAATGAACGCAGTTTGTATCATAAGCCTAACACAAATTTGTATTATATGGATACATATGACGATTTAGAAACACTAGAACTACAGGATATTAAAGATGCTGTATTTGTTCCACAAATGACATTTCGTTGTATGGCAAAACATACATTAGATATAATGATTGAGATTTGTAAAAACAATTCGAAATATACGGAAAATGAAGAATTAATTGATTTAATAGAAGACGAATATCAAGATATTCTCATATTAGAATTTTTTACTGAAAATTTAATAGAAAGCTATAACGAAACCGCAAAAACAAAAATAGAAAAAAAGTCTGCGTTTTATAAAACTTTAAAAATATACATTTTTCTAATTTTTTTTAAAATATACATGTACATTCATTTTCATGGTTATATTTTAAACGAAAAAATGTATTTAAAAGATTTTTTAACATTTTCGTCAAGACACAATAATATAGATTTATATGTCCGAATAAAAGAAATATTAAAAAATGAATATGGAATCGAAGATAAAGATGAAATAATGAAATTATTTTATCAGCCGGATATATTAGAAACATTATATTCTAGAGAAAAAAATGAGGAAGATGAAGAAGAATTAAAAATATTAGCATGGAATTTTACCGAACAAGGAACTTACAAATATAATGAAAACGCTTTTAAGGACGATTTGCCAGAAACGGACCCAAATTATGGAAACCCACTTTATTCGATGCTTTCATATTTCAAGTATTTCGAACAAAAACGTGAAGATTGGCTAATGGTTTCAAAATTTGACGTATTTTCTACAACATTTGATTTAAAAAATGATGAAATTCTATTAGAAAACCGCGCTTTTAGATTTGAAATTGCTCTCTTTTTGCAAAACGAATTAGATTCAAATATGGCGGAGGAAGAAACATTAACTGTTCGAGACATGTATAAAATAGTTAATAAATTTTATGGAAAAAATATAAATAAGATGATGAACATAGCTCGGCGTTCAAAAAAAAAGAGAATAAATTTCGAAAAAACATCATCAAAAACAACAAGACAAACAAAATCTAAGCGATAATGAAAGTCAAATGGAAAATTTTATAACTCAAAATATTTTATGTTATAAAATTTATATCGTCTATTTTTTTCGAATAGTTCTACGTCTTTTATTTTTTTTTGAACGGGTCTTTCTACCACCAAAAGAGTCGTCTCCGTTGTTATAATACGATTGGTGATACCATTCTTTGTCTTCCTTTGCTTTTTTTGATTCTAGCATTTTTGCATACCTTTCTTCGCGTATTTTTTTATCCTTTTCAATTTTAGCTTGAAGTCTAGCAATATATTTTTGAGCCCGCTCCTCTTCTTCTGACTCCTTTTTTTCCTCCGCTTCTGTTTTTACTCTTCTATCTTTTGGAAATCTCGACATCGGTATACTAATATCATTCGTTGCTGATGCCGTATTATATTTAGAAACTATTTTATCTAATTCGTCATGTAGTCCTTTAATACGAACAACCTCTTTTGTATTTGAAGGTTCCCACGAAGTGGGGTCGTCTTTGTAATATAAATCTTTGTAATAGCCATTTCTTTCCTCATCATATAAATATCGAAATGAATCATAAGGAATTGAAAAAATCTCACCTTTGTGTATTAAACGTTCAATAGCGGTTCCCGAAGTTTTGTTTGTTTGCTGAATACGTCCAACTGTTAATTTCTCTATTATATAAGATATTCTTTTATATTTTTCATCAGTCGAAACGTCTGCCTCCCAATCTATTTTGCTGACATTCCAATATGTTGTTATTTTTGGATATAAATATTTCAAAAAACTAATACATTGAGGGGTATCTGAACCGAATTTTATGGAATTAGTTATAAAATCAGCAAAACCGATAAATTTGACGACATCCTCTAAGATATTTATTTTTTCATCTGGCACAGGATTATCACTTGAACCATCTGGATATAATTGGGTTATATCTATTCTCAGTAAATTTGTTAAATCTCGGTTATAATAATCAAAACCATCAAACCTATCTTTTCGTTGATATTTGTTGTATAAACTAATAAATTCGCGGCCAAATGAAGTTAAATCTCTAACTTTAATAATTCTTCCAAAATCAATAAGAATGCTTCTATCTAAATCATTCACTATAGTTTTTCTTATGTCAGTAGTGCCATCAAGTTTAGATTGTGGTAAAATAGGAGAATTACTAACCAATACGTTTCGAGAATGAGAATCATAATTAATAATATGAAGTTTTACCCATAAAATTATATTTTGTGCTATTGCATATTCAATATCTGTTGTAAATATATTTCTATCTAATTGTCCAGAAAGGTTTCTCTTGGAAATATCATGAAGTGTTTCAAAATTTTTTGTTTGTATTAGTTCCATCGTTATAATACCTAATTTATATCGTGGTCTTTTTGAATTAATAACATTTATCAAATATCTTAATATATATCTGGTTAGTTCTAGATTGTTTGGACTCAACTTAGACAAAAAAGTATTCAATAAACCCACGGAAGTGACATCATTAAAATAAGAAAAATCTACGACAGATATAGTTATAGGGTAACCACCAGGAGATAACGTTTTTGAATAAATATCCTGTTGAACATAGGCTTCTTTTATAAAATTACTTATTATTTCAGTATATTTGTCTATACTTTTTCTATCAATATTAATATATGGTAATTGGTTTTCAATCATATCGATAATTGAAATTTTAAAAACTAAACTATATACTGGTTTATTAATACTAGTTCTGTCTTCATTCAATCCTTCAAATTGAGTATTCACTATATTTCTGACATCTTCATCTTTTGGAACATCTAACCTAAATATAAATCCTTTTAAAGAAGTATAAGAAACAATCTCTATTGTAGAACCAGGAACATTTATCATGTACCAAACTGCTTGCCATGAAGACAACTCCTTATTTATTTGTTTTAAACCGCCCTTCATATTAATATATTACTACAAAAAAAATGAGAATGAGTTATTCTCATTTTTTGCTCAAGTGCGGGTTCGAACCGCAGGCCTTCGGCTCATAAGACCGATGCTCTAACCAACTGAGCTACATGAGCTTTCCCTAAGGATTTTTATCTTTTCATTAATTTAAATCACAAACAAACAAACAAACAAACAAACAGCACACTTATTTTTATATCTTTTTTCACTTTTATATTTTTTGTGTTTTTAATAGTTATTTATGGTGCCTTCTTCTTCACTACCTTCTTCTTAACAACCGCTGGCTCTGCTTCTTGTGATTCCTGCTCGACTTGAACATGTGCTGATGTTTCAGGAGCCTTCTTTACAATCTTCTTTACTGGTGCAGCTACTGCAACTGGCTTTTGTTCTGGTTCTGCCTCTTCATCGCTATCTTCAACTTCTGTTGAAGATGATGCTGCATTCACAACTTCGACATCATTTGCTTCCTCATCAGCAACTGGAGGGGCATCCATCTCAATCGACTGAATTTCATCGGTTGAAAGCTGAATGTGGCATTTTCCAAAAACACTTTGTATCTCGTGTGGCTTAACAACACATTGGTTCAACTTCCAAGTAATGCCCCAACCCTTTCCACCAAACCAAAGACCGCCACACTGAATAACACATGCAACGTTGCTTTTCTTTGGAACAAAATCCATGGGAGTCATATTTCCATTATCACAAGGAAATAGCATCTTTCCCTTTGTATCATAGATTTCAACTCCCCACTTACCATTATAGTTGGGAACCTTTGCACGAATAGAAGGTGCTTTGGAGAAATCTGTCTTTTTTGTCAACTTATCCTTTGAATATTTGAGAAAAGGGAAGAAAGTATGCTTTGCAACTTCACGAGACATTTCCACTCCAAACCAAGCTTCGCTGTTCTTTACAGCATCATCAAGAATTTGATTCTCGAAAGCCTTTAGCTTACTAAGAAAGTCGGTAGTTTGTGAAGTTTCATAACCTTCTCCTGGAAAATTGAGAGACATACTAAACTTTCCATCAGATTCGCCCTTATCGTCGACGAAATCTGCAATTCCCCAAGTCATCATCAAGGGTGTACTAATATGTAATGAACGGTTTGTTTGTGTGCTAATAATATTTATCGATTTGCTACCGCGGTCCGAAATCTTCGGTTGCATGTAGCGAAGTGCTGATGTATTCCAATCAGCGACGGATAAAACGACGGGAGCAGAAGGTTTGGACATTTTGAATAATAATTATCAAGAAGAACTAATTTGGTATGAACTATATCTACCCTTTTCTTTAATTCAATTTTTTATATAATTAGAAAAAAGGGTATAGAAAAATCATGAAAAAACATAAACTTTTCATGTAATTCAGCGATTATTTTTTTTCGTTTTATTTTTTGAAAACATAGTCTAATTAAAAAATAATCCATAAACCGCTGGTAATATTTAAATATTAAAATAAATATATAAAAATTTACTAATTATATGGTATAATAGAATGGACTTAACATTTAAAGACCCAACTATTTTTGAAGATATCATTAACCACGAATTAACTAATGAACTTATTTTAACAACAGAAAAACTTAAAAGAGAAGGGAAAAAACCTAGGCAACCAAAAAAATCCGACACGGTAGAACCCCTAGAATTAACCTATGAAAATTATGCAAAACACAAAATCGACATATCTTCATATAAACTAATACCATTAAGAAAGGCTGCCAAATCATACAAATTAAATATTTCTGGAACAAAACCAGTAGTAATAGAACGTATAGAGAACCATTTTAAAAATATATCAGGTTCTCTATCCATTCAAAAAAATTTTAGAGGATGGTTAGTTCGTAAATTTATAAAATTAAAAGGACCTGCATTTAATAACCATACTATATGTAACAACGATAATGATTTTGTTACGCTGGAACCGTTGAATGAAATAGATTTTGAGTATTTTTATAGCTATACAGATTCTAAAAATTTTACATATGGATTTAATATTTCGTCGTTGATACGAATATTTAAAACCAAAGGTTCTCTAATGAACCCATACAATCGTGAAAAACTTAGCAATTCGCAATTAAATGACGTAATAACACTTTATAGAATTACATGGTTGATTAATACAAAATTTAGGAACGAAAACGATTATTTAGCTCTGAATATAAATAATAAATATTCTGGTAATAATCAAAGACAACCCTATTATCAACAACAGCGTCCTACACAAACTATTTCATCTATCTTAAATAATAATTATCAACCGGTCGTAAATGCGAGTTCAATTTCCACGACCGAGAACATCGAAAGATACAATAAAATTCGTGAAATTCGGACAAAACCATTAGAGCAGCGTATAAATAATTTGTTTATAGAATTTGACCAATTAGGTAATTATACAAATAGTAATTGGTTCTCATCCCTTACACATAGAGATTACATTAGACTGTATAGAGTTATATTTGATATATGGAATTTTAGACAACTTAGTAGAGAAATTAGAAATAGAATTTGTCCATTTTATGGACCATTCGATGGGATATTTCCAAGACCCATACAACATAACGAATTGACAACTGAGCAAATTAAAATAGCTTGTTTAATCGTTTTAGAGAATTTAGTATATAGTGGAGCGGACGAAGATACTCGAAAATTGGGGGCATTTCATGCATTATCTGGATTGACTGTTGTTTCTTCCGGAGCAAGAACATCGATGCCATGGCTATACGAATCTATCGTTTATTAGTTTCATTTCTAGATTATTATCCTAGAAATGAAAAATTGAAATTTTTCGCATGTATAATTATATATATAAAAAGATGAGTTCTACTGCAAGACCTGTCGATATTACTATAAAAAAATTATTACAAATTATTCCAAAAACAGAAACAAGTCTTATTAATGAAATAGAAGCTTATAAAAATTCGTTGTGGAACCAAGCACCCGAAGCGATGTATTTTCGCGAAAATTGGGTACCCCTTCAAAATATATTGAACAGAAATATATTGGAAATCGATTGCAATTGGAAAAAGAAATTAATTATAGAATATAATGGCGCATAAATTTATATTTCAAAATCTACACTTTCTTGTTCTTCGTCCCAATTATCTTCTAATTCTACCCAAGTGCTTTCCATAAAATTATCTAAAACACTATTTATGCCTATTTGATTTCTTAATTCTAATAACTCATCCTTATTTTTCGGATAATCATATGCATCATTCTTAAAAATATCCTTATTGTATTCACATAATCCAAAATATTCCATGCCATCTTCATAATAACAAGAACTCACATTAATTCCAAATTGTGAGAACATTTTTTCATATACTCCAGTTGGTGGAGACCACGCTGTATAATAAGATAAACATATAGACAAATCAACTGTATTCAAATCATTAATTACTATTTCTAATGCTTCCCATTTTGTATTCCATTCAGAACATGCAGTATAAACATTCCAAAATACATTACCACTTGGGTCTAGGTTGCTTTCAATAGGCGAAAATGTCATAAACCAATTTTTATCATTAATTGAAGACAAAAACTTATCATAAATCTCACGAGATGGAAAAAATAAGTCGGTATTATTAAAACATAAATTCGGCATTTTATATATTTATTAAGTATAAAATTTTATATCAAATCTTCGATTAAATAATTTTATTAAGATTTATTAAAATATCTTAGGTATTATCGAGTGGTAGATATATAATAAATATATTTATTGGAAAAAGAACTTAAAAACGATTCGCAATAATATTGTATAACTGTCAAGATGGTTAGAACTTCCAAGTCATCCGATAAATCTGCCGCCCCCGCTCCTGTTGCTACCCCTGCCCCCGCAGTTGATGCTGCTGCCCCCAAGCCCCGTGCTAAGAAGCCAAAGGCTGAGGTTGCAGTTGCCCCTGTCTCTACACCTGCCCCTGTTGTTTCAGAGGCCCCAGTTGCCGCAGTTGGCGGTGATGCAACAACTCCTCTATCCCAAAAGCTTACCGAGTTTAATGCTAAGCTTCAACAGCTTGTCGGCCTCTTTTCCACCGTCAAGGCTGATTTCAAGACCCTCGAGAAGACCGTTACTCGTGAGATGAAGAATGCTCAGAAGGCATCATCAAAGAAGCGTCGCAATAACGGAAACCGCAAGCCTTCTGGCTTCATCAAGCCCACTCGCATCAGCGATGAGCTTGCTGCTTTCCTAGGAAAGACTGTTGGAACTGAGATGGCTCGCACCGATGTTAGCAAGGAGATTAACGCATACATCACAAGCAACGGTCTTCAGGATAAGGCAAATGGTCGCAAGATAAACCCCGATGCCAAGCTTACCCAGCTTCTTAAGCTCAACAAGGAGGATGAGCTCACTTACTTCAATCTTCAGAGATACATGAAGCACCACTTCATCAAGGCCGAGGTTGTTGCTACTGCTTAAAAAATGCATTTAAATCAAAATCGAGAAAAAGTATAAAACATGTCAATATAAAAAGACAGATAACGCAATAAGTCAGAAAAATTATAAACTCAAATTCAAACCCAAATAAAAATTAGGAAAAATCAACCTAATTTTTATTACAAAATAATAAGTCAAATGCTTTTTATTGTAATTGTAAAATAGTTTATTGCTTGAAACTATATAAAATGATTCCCAAATAAATACATAAATATGTCGGACAATAATATAAAATTCGATATAATAGACGACGATGAAGCACTTTTAAAATCTGATAATACCACAACTTCTGGAAATTCACCAATGAAAAATACAGAATTAACGCAAGAATTATCATTTGAAGAAAAAATACATGAATTTGTGTCTACTAAAAAACCTTGCGTTTATATATTAACTCCATGTTACGGCGGATTATGTTGTGTAGATTATCTTAGTTGTTTATTGGCAACTATAGAACGTTTTCGAAATTTGGGTATCGAGCTCAAAATTGAGTTTTGTAAAAATGATAGTCTAGTTTCACGAGCTAGAAATAATCTGGTAGCTCGAGCTATGAACAATCCGAAAATGACACATATTATATTTATAGATAGTGACATATCATGGGACCCGTTGGATATAGTAAAATTATTATTGGCAGATAAACAACTGGTGGGAGGAATTTATCCATTAAAATTCTATGACTGGAAAGACCTAATTAAAGACAAAAACAATCCATATAACTCAAATGTCATACAATCATGGATTAATCGTAAAAATCAATCTCAATTCAAAGATATTATTAGCGATGAAGCATTAGTTCAACAAAAATTATTAAAATATAACGTTAATTATCTCGACAATACTCTTAATATTGATAAAAATTTAGCACAAGTGCGACATTTAGCAACCGGATTTATGATGTTCAAACGTAGCGTTATAGAGAAAATGTCAAAGGCATATCCTTCTACTAAATATACAGACGATGTACAATTCTTGAGTGGTTCAGAAAACGATTTTGCTTATGCATTATTTGATTGTGGTGTACATGAAAATCATTATATGTCAGAAGATTGGTTGTTTTGTGAAAGATGGCGTAGTATGGGTGGAAAAATATTTATTGATGTATCTATTGCATTATCACATACTGGTTGTGAAACATATAGAGGATGTTATTTGTCAAGTTTATTATAATGAGAATTTTGATTTAAAAAAATAATTTTATATCAATTAATACCATGAATATTACTTTTAAAACTTCAGAACTTCAAGAACAAATAATTAATGACAAAACGCATTATAAAGTTATAATATTGATAATTGCATCACATAATGAAGCATATGATTTATTTAAACTTTGTTGGAAAGAATATATGAATTCTTTTCAAAATGTAAAGAGTTATTTTTTATATTCAGACCCTAATATTGAAAATGATGTCTATATAACTGAAGATACAATTACACACAAGTCAGTTGAATCCGTCGTTCCTGGTATACTATTCAAGACAACCGCGGGAATGAGTTTCTGTAATAACTATTTTTCATATGATTATTTATTGAGAACAAATCTTTCATCTTTCTATCATATTCCACGTTTACTTAGTTATTTGGAAACGCGTCCTAATTTAAATTATGCGGGTTCTCAATTCTATAATTTACCTAATGACCCATCTAAATTTAATGAACAAAAAATAGTGAATGAGCACTTAGGTATTGAACTAAATGATAAATTTATTTTTTTACATGGAGCTGGATTTATTCTATCAAAAGACGTTGTCGATAATTATATTAATGTTTTGATAACGAATTATGATAAGTTAAAACCAATTTTATTATTACCAGACGATGTAGCTATATCAATAATATTATATAGTTTTTTAACACTTCCTCCGAAAGATTCTCAATTCTCATATTATCATCCAACCGAATTCGAGAACATTTACCACTTAAAACATCAATGCAAAGGACTTGAAGAACCAAGTGAATACCAAAACGAAAATATCTTTCATTTCAGAAATAAAATTGATGATTCATGTATGGATAATACGTTATATGTAAGAAACACCGACACATTTAATTATGTTAAACAGATAAGATATTTTTATAATAAACCTGAATTTATGAAGGATATTTTTTATGATGGTGTCGAAAAAGAGATTCTATCATTCAGGCCAAGAATGATTGACTGTTTTATTTTTTATAATGAATTAGATATGCTTTTTTATAGATTAACTGTTCTTAATGAAGTTGTTGATTTTTTTGTATTAGTTGAATCTACACGGACACATACTGGAAATATAAAACCGTTATATTATAACGAAAATAAACATTTATTTGAAAAATTTAACAATAAAATAATTCATATTGTAGTCGACGACTTAATAATACCAGACATAAGTAAAGATGAACAATGGAAAAATGAGAACTATCAGAGAAATTGCATAGAACGAGGAATAAAATGTCTTGGATTAAAAGATAAAGACTATATTATCATATGCGATGTAGATGAAATACCAAACCCAATATTGTTAAATCAATTTAAAGACAAACTAAACAACGAAAAATTTGATTATGTTGCATTAAAGCAAGATTTTTATTATTACAATCTTAATTATAAAATAAATGAGATATGGACACATCCAAAATTAATAAGATATGATGCTTATTTAAATATGGGTTCTTCTCCACAAAATATAAGAATGTCAAATTGTCGATTTGTGGCCGACCGCGGAGGATGGCATTTATCATACTTTGGTGATTCATCATTCATTAAAAACAAGCTGGAGAACTTTACTCACCAAGAATTTAACAACGCCGAGATAGTTAACATAGATAATTTACAAGCAAAAATGGAAAATGGCGTTGATATATTAAATAGGCCTGACGTTTCCCTTGAACGCATACCCATTTCTGAAAACAGACATCTACCTCCTCTTCATGATACTATGTTGAAAAAATTTATATTATTCTGAGAACACATATAAATATTATGTAATAATTATCATAAATGTGTGGCATATTTGGAGCATTTTTATTTGATGAAAATATAAATGCATACCAATTTATTCTGAATGGAATTACTGTATTACAACATAGAGGTCAAGACGCAGCCGGAATTTCTACAAGTAAAGACAATATCGTTTTCACTCATAAAAATATAGGAAAGGTAGAGGAAATATTTAAAAATCCTAAAAATATCAATCTGGTAGGCAACTATGGAATCGGGCATGTTCGATATTCTACTACAGGAGTTCTAACTATAGAACAATCACAGCCATTATATACAAATATTCCCTTTGGAATATCAATAGTCCATAACGGCAACTTAACTAATGCCGATACAATTAGTAGCATACTTACATCAAATAACATTCATATAAACTCAAAATCCGATTCAGATGTTTTACTTAATTATTTTGGTTATTTATTCAAAAAATCCATAGAAAAGGGAATGAAAAAAGTTGACGCTATTTTTGAAGCTGTTAATTCTGTTATGATTTCATGTAAAGGGTCCTATTCTGCGATTATAATGATAAACGGATTCGGATTAGTTGTTTTCAGAGACCCAAATGGAATACGTCCACTATGTTTTGGAAAAAATGATTTCGGATATATTTTTTCATCTGAAAGCGTAGCAATAGATTCTAGTTTTATAAGAGACGTTGCAGCAGGGGAATGTTTAATTATAGAAAAAAATGGGATGCTTTCGAAATCCTTTACAAATCAAATGGCAAAACCGTGTTTATTTGAATATATTTATTTTGCTAGGCCAGAATCAATAGTTGATGGTATATTAGTTTATCAGGCAAGAAAAAACATGGGTGATGCTTTGGCGAACAATATATTGAAAAAACATCCTGATATTTTAAGCGAAATCGATGTAGTTATGCCGGTGCCAGATTCCGCTAGAATATCCTCATTACGTGTATCCTATTTATTGAATAAACCGTATTGCGAAGGATTAATAAAAAATAATTATATTGGGAGAACATTTATTATGCCAAACCAAGAACAACGAAAGAAAAATTTAAAACTAAAATTAAATACTATCAACCAAGAATTTTTAAACAAAAACGTTCTATTGGTAGATGATTCAATCGTTCGTGGAAATACATCTATTCAATTAATAAATTTAGTTCGTAACGCCGGCGCAAAACGAATTATTTTTGCGAGTATAGCCCCACCAGTTATTTATCCAAATTATTATGGAATATCCATACCGACATCTGATGAACTAATCGCAAACGGTAAAACTAATGAGGAAATACGGAATATAATAGGTGCGGATTATTTGATTTATAACGATTTAAAGGATGTTCTCAAATGTTGCAAAAATATAAACCCCGATATTTCTGCGTTTGAGACATCTTGTTTTGACGGAACATATTTGTAATTTTATATCATTTTGACAGTAATGGTATAAATAATTAGGACAATATAACAAGTATAATGGAAACAATAACAAATATAAAATATAACATCAATAGCAATAACAACTACCACTATAAAATAATAATATTAATCATAGCTTCAGAAAATGAGCCATATTCTACATTTGTGAAATACTGGGAAAAATATATGAATCTTTTTCCCGAGGTTCGTTGTTTCTTTTTATATTCTAATCCGGAAATTGATTACGACGTAATAGTAAATGAGAACTCTATAATACATAAACACAAAGAATGGTATGAACCGGGAATACTTTACAAAACAATCGCTGGAATGTTTATATGCGACCAATTATTTAACTATGATTATATTTTGAGAACCAACCTATCATCATTTATTCATATTCCACGATTGTTGGATTTCGTAAAAGACAAACCGTTAACTAATTATGCCGCCGCAAAACAGAGCATTTATCGTGAAGGTATTGGGTTTTTATCTGGAGCTGGATTTATTCTATCGAATGATATTATTAAAGAATTATTGAATGAGGTTTTCAATAAAAAATGTACAACAGACCCACAAATTCATCTAGCTCCCGACGATGTTGCTATTACTATGATATTACAAAGATTTATAAAATTAGATGAATTATATGAATTGCCTAGATACGATTGTGATGATTTGATAGACCCAACTATTATAGATGAACGATATTTTCATATAAGAAATAAAACAGAATGGAAATACCATAATAGAGAATATGATATTGAAAACATGAAACGATTAATCGAACACTTTTATCTTTTATAAAAATACAAATCCCTCTTTATTCATTATTTCTTGTAATAAGTCATTACTCGCATCGTGGTGTAAATGATTTTTTTCAATAACTTCATCATAAATATCTGTATCTAATAATTGAAACGTTTGATAAGTTCGCAGTAATCTCAAATAATTATCGATTCCTTTATTTTTTACCAGCCAAACATAAAATTCCAACGTCTTAAACCCCAGCCTTTTACATACATTTTTATATTTATTATAATCATTAAACATATTTATAGTATCTTCAAATGACATATTTGAATTGTTGTAATCAGTTCCTGACAGCACCATAATTTCGAGGAAATGACGTTCACTCAGCTGCAAATCTTCCAAAATTGCCTTCCTATCGTATAAAATAGCGGTTTGATTTAACAAACTAATGTTTCGTAAGGTAAAATGACAATCATATAGCAACATATCCATATCATCACTTGCGCATCCCCATGCTTTATTCGTTTTTACCAAATATGCGCATAACTGGTCTGCTTCTCCAGAAGAATCATAATAAGTAATTCCGAAAGCATCCAATAATTTTTTTGTGTTTATTATATCAGCTTCGGAAATCCTAATAAATTTCCTACGTAATTGCTCCATTTCGCCCTTGATTTCACTAATAATTTCTTTGGATAAATTTATATTTTGTTCCAAAAACTTCATTAGAAAGTTGTATTTTTTTTCCGACTCTTTTTTTTCGTAATAACGCTGTATTAGTAGTTCTTTTTTTTCGGGTGGCGGTTTTCCATCAAATACAAATATCGGTTTTATATAATTTGACAATAAAACCGATACTAACATATACATATTTTCCATTAAAACATTATCGGAAAGAAACTTGTAAAGGTATATACTTGTATCTATCACTATCGTTTTTCCCGACAATTCTTTCAAACTTATTTTCCGCATAGACGTTTCTTTACAATTTGTCCGAAGATAACGATTTAAGCACTTAATACCCATATTTGACTTTTTTTGTAGTAATATACGATGATTCATAATGATTCAATTTTTCAAGAATATAAATCTACAACTATTATAACTAAGATAAATGAAGGAAATAACCAATTTATTGAACCTATTTTTAGATAACAATATTAGTCCTATTATTAAAGATAAATTTCAAAAAACAAGGTTCTCACCAAGAACTAGAAAAATCATAGAAACTATATTTAATCAAATACATGTAGGATATCATCATGCAAATCTAAAGGTAGAAACTATAAATTCCACCCAACCCCCAAAAGGTGTTGAATTTAATTATTATCCATTTGAAATAAAAGAAACTATTAAAACTATGGATACCACAACCTATAAATGCGATTTTGAATTAAACGAGCATTCTATTAGTATTTATTTTGTATGTCCTAAACATATTAGCAAAAAAAACGCACTAGAATATGCCAAGAGAATATACACCTGGTTATTTGTAGCCTTTCATTATTCTCCAAAGAAATGTTCTCAAACCATGACTATATTTTTATATTTTACAAACCTTACAAAAAAACTTCCAAAAAGAGGAGAACAAATAGAAGAAATACACGCGAATACTGCATTTACTACATCATGTAAACCTACAACCGAAATTCATTTATATAGAGAGGAGGAATGGTTCAAAGTTCTCATACATGAAACCTTTCATTGTCTTGGATTAGACTTTTCAGAGTTTAACAATACTGCTTCTCAAAAAAAAATACTCTCTATTTTTCCAGTAAAATCCAAAGTAAATTTATTTGAAACTTACTGTGAAACATGGGCTGAATTAATGAATACTATATTTATTGCATATTCGCACACTACAAATAGAAATAATATTGACACAGACAAATTAATAAAGAAAACCGAAATGCTTCTTAATCAAGAACGAATATTTTCATTATTTCAAAATGTCAAGGTTCTCCAATTTTACGGATTAAATTATAAGGACCTTTATGAAAAAACTGAAATGGCCCATATGAAACGTTTACATAGATATAAAGAGAATACAAACGTGCTCTCATATTACATCATAAAATCCATATTTATGTTTTACATAAATGATTTTATAGAATGGTGTTTTCATCATAATAAATCTGTTTTAAATTTTAACAAATTACCATCTGTATTAAATAAAAACATAGAGGATTATTGTAAATTAATAGAGGACCTACATAATAAACCCGAATATAATGAACTAGTGGCATTAATCGAAAAATGGTATGATAAACCAAAAAATATGAAATCGATTGAAATGCAAACATTAAGGATGACCATGCTGGAAACATAAAAAAGGGTTATTTATTTAATTTATTTTATTAAATTTTAAATACATGGAAATACAAATCAAGAAAATACAACAATCAATAACAATACAGGTTCATAAACACACACATACACACTCACACAAACATATCACACATTAAATTAAATAGTAGACTCTGTTTTTGTTTCTTCGGGGGTACTTGAACCTTTCTCTTCGAGTTGCTTTTTCAACTCTTCTATTTCTTTAGACATATTCTCAATCGTTCCTTCCAACTTTGTCTTGATTGCAAGAAGCTGATGAATATTTAGACCGCATGTATCTGCGTCTGGAATAGGGCGATGATTAATCTTGAATACAAAGAATGCGTCTTGGGGCTCGCCAGTTGTTTGTTGAACCATGAACTTTCGCAAGGTAGTTCCATCAAAGAATCCCTTCTGACGAAAATTGCCTTCCGTGTTAAGTTTATCTCGAAGAAATCTGGCACCCTTGTTATCATTCCAAGAATCGAAATGAATAAACGCCGCTTTTACTGGAGGTGAAAATGTCAAATCATCGCGTTCGACGAAGTCAATTCTCTTAACTTTGCCAAGACGCAAACGTTCTTCGATAAATCGCTTAAGCGTGTTTTCATTCACATATTCGAACCATCCAGATTTTAGCTCGACGCTTAGTCCATTTGGCAAAATAGGAATATGGAGACTTGTCCATTCATCAGGCTTCAATTCAAGTGCTGCTTTTTCCTGCATGGTATTATTAATAAGTTGAACCGTCAAATGGTTCATCTCTTTGCCGTTGTCCCAAGACATAGGAAACGAACAAAGATGTGAAACCTTGATGTCAACTCTTATCTGTCTTGGTGAGTCGTCTTCGGAATAGTATTTTTCAAACAAGTTAATAGTATTCGTTGTGTTATTCCACCTTTCCATAGAAACTACAGCTGAGTAGAATTTTACACCAGTACTAGAAATGTGGGATGTCAAATTAACAGCATTCGCCTTTCCAAGATAAAGCCTCTCTTCTACAAGAAGCTTTACTAATTCTTCTGTGCGAAATTCACGAGGAAGTGTAATAAAACGAATATCGACCTTTTCATTTTTTTCAAAATCGAGGTCTCCGGAACCATAAAGGCACTCGTCGTTTTGCTTTTCCCACATCACTTCAAATTTAGCAAAGTTTGACATCCTGATAGATTAGATAAATAGCTCTGTAAATAGTATTCTTAATAGTAATTGTTGTTGTTGTTGTTTTGGTGCTTCTAAATTTTCTAGAAAAAGGGAATCAATTTTTTAGAAAATTTGTAAAAAGGAATTTCATTTTATCTGATTTCCTTGCGGACTTTCATCAAAAGTTCATCTACTTCTGGCTCTCCGCTACGTACAAAATGCACTAGTTTTGCCATCTTTGTTTCACGTAGCATGACACCCAAATCCATATTTTGCGTAAATTTTGATTTTAATGCTTTATATCTTTCTTCTTTACTTCTAGGGTTCACGCCAACCGCGTAAAAATCAGGGTCGATTTTGATTTTTTTATCGCGCAATTCTTTATCTTTTGTTCTTCCGGTCTTTCCCCCCGCTATTTTTGCCAGAGACAAATCCTTTGATATATCACTACCACTATCTAAAGAAAATTGTAAATAGAAATCCGGAAATCCCTTTTTAAATTGAGAACCTAACCAATAATGTTCAACAGAATTCCATCGATTACTGTCAATAGTAAAAGGAGAACTCCACGAATCGTCCAATTTTTTGCGCCAATCAGATATTTTATTAAGAGCATTAAACTCTAACAGACGTTTATCGTCTATTTTTTCACCAGACCCTCTGCCCGCCTTTGGTATTTTGTTAGAATTTGCATGAAACATAAAAACTACATCTTTTTCATATAAATCCTTTGTTAAATATTCATCTTCATCATCTATCGGTTCTCCTTCATTAGGATTTAATCCAAGTTTTGTTTTCATTCTACGAAAATCTTCAATCAAATAATAAGGGCCTGCATTTTTTTCCAAACATTTGTTAATAATTAAAGCGCGTATATCATATGGAATTTCTGTAAATGACAGAATATTCTTTTGTTTGTAAGAAACTAGTTTATAATGATTTCCAGTATAACATGTGATAATGTAAAAATCCGGTTTGAATTTTCCTTGGTTCTCCAAATCGGTATCATTCAACTGTCCGCATTTTAAAACGGAATCATAATCCTTAGCATTATATGCTTCCTCTGATAAAATAATTATTTTTACATTTAGTAATTTTTCTAATGTCGATATAGCCCAAGTATCCGCCCAATAATCGCGCGTCATAATAAATTGTTTAAATTTCTCCAAACTATCTACATTTCTCATATGTTCAAACTCATCTAACAACTCTTTTGCCTCATTTTTCTCATGGATTACTTCTTTATTTTTCTCTATCAACTCCTTAGCTTGCTTTACAATTTGTTCATTTTCACATTTATCTAGTGGTTTTTGACAGCGTTTCTTTAAAATGTTCATCGTTTTTTTAATATCCTTCAATTCCTTCTCTCTCTCTTGAAATTCTGCTAAGAAATTCACATAAAGAACTCGCGAACTTTGAAATAAATCCTCAGTTGCTTCTTTCGATAATAATGCTCGTAATTTTTCAACAGTAGTATCTCTCCCAATTTGTTTAAAAGCATCTCTAACAACAGCAAAAAAACAATCTCCTCCGCCTTCATTATCTGTTATACTATAATTTTCATTTTTCATAAAACGAGATACCCAATTATGTCTAGTATTTTCTTTAAAATTACGTTTTATTTCATCCGCCATCTCTAACGTTTCATTACTTAACATAGATGGATTATTTGCTGCCGTATTTAACTGAAATATATCATCTTTCAATCTCTCATTTGCTTCTGTGGTCGAAGTTGATTTTTTTGAATCAGGAATTCTAGGTCGCATAACATCAATTTCATCATCTACTACTTCGTCTACTTCATTCGGTTGGGCATTAACTTCCGTTGTCTGCGCCTCTATTTTTCCTTTTTCAATATTATCCAACTCCGTGTTTTGAGTTATCGACTGTTCTCTTAATATGCGTCTTAAATATTCTTCGCTGATAAAAAACAACAGGTTTCCTCTGCTTAAATCTATATCTCCTTCTTCGTCAATTATATTAATTAACTGATTGTTGTCTACTTCGAAAACACCTATTCTTGTTCTTGGTTCAGAGTTTACTATTAAATAAATAGAATAGTAAATAACTTCATATTTATTAAACGCATAGTTCTCTTTACCAATAGCTATTTCAATAGGTATCCCAAATAACTCATATGAATATAGGGACGAATCATAACCGAAATCATTATCATCTAATTCATGATACTCACTATAGTTAATATAATTCGGTCGCAATTTAGATTTCATTAATATATATAGTAAATGACTTTTTATTTTGTTTTTTTGTCTAAAAACAAAATACTACTTGCTCTTTTTGGTAATCATATCTAACATATCCATATATCGAAAAATAGTACGATTTGAAATACTCAAATGCTCCTTTGGTTTAAATTTTGAACATTTTTCGACATTATCTCTAATTGCCATCCATTTTTCCAAAGACATCAGATTATTTTCATCATAATCTATACCCGAAAACAACATTTCTAATTTTTTGCTGATTTTTCCCTCTCTTACCTTTTTCTCTACATTCGTTTTATTATTTGTAAGAAGAGTTAAAATAAAAATGTAAATAACTTCAGTCAATTCTTCCACCTCATATGATTTGTTTTCTTGGTCTATATATGAAGCGGTCGTTTCTTGTAATAAAATAATAATATTCATCAATTCATCAATTTGAATCAAGCTATTTTTCATTAAATTGACTAAAAAGACACTTAGCGCTTTACGCTTATCATTTTCCTTATTATTATCACAATATTTATCATATTCTTTATTAGAATCTACAAATTGAATTTTACCTATATTTTCCAAATAGACGTTCGTAAATGTAATAATAATTTCTTTAAAAATAGGAAATTGCAGGGATAACTCTTTATATAAAACCGCATACAATTCAGAGTAAAATTTATTGTTGCTGGCAATTTCAAATAAAGAGTTCGCCACTTTCAATATCTCGTCTTCTTTAACTTTATTATCATCTGCATTTGTATGTAATATATTACTTATATGTTGAAATATAACTGATTGCTGCATTTCATAATTAGCATCAGATAATTTATTTAAACACGTTCGTATATCATTAATTGTTTTATCTACCCCCTCTTTTTTTTCTATATTTGTCGCTTTAAAATTTCTTACCCTCTCCCACGATTCATCTTGAGTAGATAATTCTGAATTTGATTTACCTCTCTTGAATGAACCAATACCAAAGTTTTTACTTAATTCTATGTGTTTCTTTAAACGGCTTTCTGTATTTATTCCCAATTCTGCTACTATTTTATTAATTTCATTCAAGACATGGTCATCTAATTTATATTCAAAACCACTTGATGATATATTTGAAAAATCATTCAGAGTATATTGTGTCATTATATGTATTAGTATATAATGTTTATATGTTTTGCCGTTAAATAATATTTACTTTATAAATTGGTATAAACACTATTTTAGATGTAAATTAATTATGGATTCGGAGATAGCCGTTGAAAATATAAAAAACGATGAAATTAAAAATTGGGAAGACCTTAATATAAAAGATAATTTATTACGTGGTATTTTTGCATATGGCTTTGAAGCACCTAGCGAAATACAAAAAAAAGCAATTCAGCCAATTATTCAAAAACATGATATAATAGCACAGGCTCAATCTGGTAGTGGTAAAACTGGAACTTTTTCAATTGGGACTCTTGAAAGAATAAATATAGATGAAAAAACCACACAGGCTATTATATTGGCACCTACACATGAACTAGCGAAACAAATTACTGCCGTTATATCTGGAATTGGTTCTTTTTTTACAGGTTTAACCGTGAAAACTCTTATCGGCGGAACATCTATTCAGGAAGATGCTAATAATATTCGAGAAACTCCACCACATATTATAGTTGGATGTGCTGGAAGAGTCTATGACATGATAAAACGAAGATATGTTAACACTAATAATTTGAAACTACTTATATTAGACGAGGCCGATGAAATGTTATCTAAGGGGTTTAAAGACCAAATATATAATATTTTCCAATTCCTGAATGAAGACATTCAGGTTGCGTTGTTTAGTGCAACTATGCCAAATGAGATTCTAGCATTAACAAAAAAATTTATGCGAGACCCGGTTAAAATCATAGTTAAAAAAGAGGAATTAAATTTGGCATGTATTCAACAGTATTTTGTAGCCATTTATAATGACCATGCGAAGTATGATATGTTAAAACAATTATTTGCAGTAATCAGTCTTAATCAATGTATTATTTATTGTAATAGCGTAAAACGAGTTATTGACCTATACAAAGCTATGATAGAAGAAGGGTTTTCTGTGTGTTCTATACACAGTAATATGGATAAGACCGAACGCGATAATATGTTTAAATCTTTCAGGAGTGGAAACTATCGTGTATTAATATCATCGAATATCACAGCTCGTGGTATTGATGTTCAACAGGTTAGCACAGTTATTAATTTTGATATTCCAAAATGTGTTAATACATATCTACATCGTATTGGTAGAAGTGGACGCTGGGGAAGAAAGGGTCTAGCTATCAATTTCGTCACAAAACGCGATGTATATGATATGAAAAAAATAGAGAACCATTACAAAATAAATATACTAGAATTACCAGAAAAATTTAGTCCGTAGTTTGTTAGCCGATTCGTTTATAATATTTATTTACTATAATAATAAATATTATATGTTCTCATCAATAATTCTTTTATATCCAAGTGTACCAACTTGTGATATATCGTGCAATAATGATTTAACAGATAATGTAGACAATTATCCTGCAGTTAAACTGGAAATCGAAAAATTTAAACTTCCAATTACTTATTTAGACCCTTCGTGTGTTTATTCACTTTCATCCACAGTATCAACTGATTTAGAATTAATAGAAACTAAAACCACACCCAGTATGTATGAATATTTATTTAAGCCAAAACACGAATTCGCAAGATGTATTATGCCGGCATGGTCTAATAAATATACCACAAACGTAGACTATTTGATTGAAACACAAAATCTTATTAAAAATATGAATAAATATCGTGAAAAAATGAATACATATACTCCATCATCTGATAAAATTTTTGATATATGGAATATGGTGAAAACTGATGACTCATTTTTAGACAAATATAATTACATGGAATGGGAAATGTTGAAAAATTTAAACCACTCATCCGGGTTTCTACAAACACTATCCCTTATTAATATAGCATCTCCATTAATAAGTCTCTGTATACCCTTTCTTTTTATCATTTTCCCCTTTTTATTGTTAAAGATACAGGGAATTCCAGTATCTTTTAATGCTTATATGGAAGTTTTAAAACATATTGCTAAAAACCATTTCATAGGCAGAACTTTATCTAACTTAGATTCAATTAGCTGGGACAAAGTTGTTTATATAATGATAACCCTTGGTTTATATGTCCTACAGATATACCAAAATATTACATCATGCATGCGGTTTTACAAAAACATTCAAAAAATCAACGAATCGTTAATGGAAATGAAAATGTATACAAAATACTCTATCGAAAGTATGGAGAACTTTTTAGATTTGACTGATAATTATAAAACATATTATAAATTCAATACCGACGTTAAAGATAACTTAACTGTGCTAAGAAACTTACATAATGAATTTCAATTTATAAATCCTTTTACGAAATCTGCTAGAAAATTGAATGAAATAGGATATATGTTAAAATGTTTTTACGAATTACATGTCAATAAAGAATATGGAGACGCATTTCGTTTTTCTATGGGGTTCGAAGGATACATCAATAATTTAATTGGTGTAAATGAGAACCTTACCGATGGCATCGTTTCTTTTGCTAAATTTGACGAAATTGCTGATGAAAAAACCGGAGGGTTAGAATTAAAACAACAATATTATCCTCCATTATTAAACGAAAAACCTGTTAAAAATAGCTGTTGTTTTGATAAAAATATGATTATTTCATCACCTAATAAATCTGGAAAAACCACTATTCTGAAAACAACAGCTTTAAATATCATATTTTCTCAGCAACTTGGATGTGGATTTTACAGTTCGGGTAGAATGACACCATATACACATATTCATTCTTATCTTAATATACCAGATACCTCGGGACGAGATAGCTTATTTCAAGCAGAATCTCGTCGTTGCAAAGAAATTATTGATATTATTCAAGAACATAAAACTGACAATTATCGCCATTTTTGCATATTTGATGAGCTATATTCAGGAACAAACCCTGAAGAAGCGACCAAAGCTGGCACAGCATTCTTATCTTATTTGTGCGAATTTTCGAATGTATCATTTATTTTAACAACACACTACTTTAAAATTTGTAAAAAATTTAAGGATTCAACGCGGGTGCAAAACTACAAAATGGAAGTATGTGTTTCGCAAAATGGCGAATTCAATTATACATATAAAATCAAAAAAGGGGTGTCAAAATTAAAGGGCGGTATTCGCGTATTAAAAGACATGAATTATCCTAAAGAAATATTGGACTTTGTAGAGAAGTCAGGATAAACAAATTATTTAGACAAAATTATTTAGACAAACGAATATTAGATAAAATTTATATATGGCTATATTTTATAATACAAATGGATACTGTAACCAAAACTGTTCAAGATTATGTCGACGATATTAGAAGTATCAATCCCGTATTTATAAACACATGTGCTGTCGCAGGTGGATTTAATTTACCAGAAGAAGAAAATGTTTTAAAACATCTTAAAATTGATAGAATATTTGACAGACTATTCAAAATTGCTAATGATAACCTTGTTTTTGCTAGTGAAATGGGTGAGGGTGAACTAAAATATAATAATGTTAAATTTAGTAAAGACAATAACGCAAAAATAAGAGGATTAGAACCTATACCAGATTCATCCGTTATAAATGATACGTGTGTTTTGACATCATCTACTTCTATAGGCGAAGCATTATCAGTAAATAGTGGTAAATATACAGTAGAGCCGGGAAAGGGTCGCTATAAGCTAGTCCCAATTGATGATAGTGGTAATTTAGTTGCAAGTATCCATTTATCAGGAGATGGTCCAGCTGGTGAAAAAGAAAATGAACCAAAAACAATTGAAAACTTTATAAAATCACATTTGCCTGCGGACAAAAATATTTGCATATTTTGCGGAGACACCAATATCACTACATTAAAGACTCCTGGAAACCCGTCCAGAGAAGAAATTGGAAAACAGATTGCGACTGCTTTACACGAACTTAATGGTAATGATTGGTTAGTTTTTATGAGTGATTTAAAGGTAGATAAAATGCGAAGCGGATTTGTCTTATATAATCAACAATTAAAAAAATCAACTTATCCAACAGAGGGTAAAGATTCATCTGAAGCAGATGGAACAATTTTTGCTATTAAAATTTCTAATCAATCAGCTATTGATGGTATTGTAGCAGATATTCCTTCTCATTATAGTTGTTATACTAAAGATAGAACTGTTAAAAAAAGCACGGTTGAAAGTATCGAACCTATATACACATTTTCTGGAGATGTTAAAGAGTCATTAGATAGTAATGGTCAAGTTATAGATAAAATATTTTTAGACCATTCTGTATTACAACTTTCTGCTGATAAATGTAATGCAGTATTATCACCTATCATTTTGCCTACTGATATTAAAAATGTTATTGTACTAAATATGGGTTCTATTGCTAATTCTGGTCAAAAGAATTGGAATACAAATAATATTGATTCATATGATGAAATTGTTAAGGCAGATAAAGCATTATATGATGTATTAAAAGAGCATTCATCAGAATTACCTGAATTTGATAAAATAGTTGGTTCAAAATTTTTGGTCGAACACCCAGAAGTAAAAACTGGTGGTGTTGATAAAGTTAAAATAACTGTTTCTCAAACTGATTATGAGAATATGAAATTAAAATTTAAAGAAATAATAAATTCATTAAAAAATGCGATTAACCCAACTATTGGTGGAAAACGAAAAACTAAACGTAACATACGTCATCATAAAACATCACGAAATAAAAGACGGAGAAAATCTGCCCGCAAACATAGAAAATAAATGATTTATAAAATTTGATAGTGTAAATTTCTATTAAATTTTATTTTTTAATCTCTATTCGTGAATAAATGTATTTATCCACGAATAGGATATGGGTCTTCTATAGATTTGTATCCAAATGAATACAAATCTAGTGATAGACCTTAACAAATATCATGATTTTTTCACACGTTTCATTCTCCTTAGTTCTCACATATACATCTTTATTATACATCGGCTGTTTTGAATGTAAATGAAAGTATTTTTCAGCAATCTTATTCATATCACTAACCAAATCATATTGTTCCTTGGTATTTTCTGAACCATAACCAGACAAAATATAGCACATTTTCCCTCCCTTTTCGAGAACATGATTACATAATTGAATAGTAGCTTCCCAGTATTTGACAAGCCATTCTTCATATGTTTTATAACGTTCGGTGCTTTGTTCTTTACCGTCATACATTTCTAACCTGTAATACGGCGGACTAAAAAATACTAAATCAAAATGCCCTCTGTATTTATTCATGAATACCTTGGATTTGAATAAATCTTCAGACGGCTTACATAATATATTTGTATTTGCGTTAGGAGAAATTAGTTTTGCTAGCGCTTTTGTTTTTTCACAAACACTTGGTATTACATCTGTTCCCACATATTCGACAACCTCCTCACATTCTAAAAAACCATAACAGTAAGATGACCAACCTAGCGTTGGTGTAAAAATTCGTGTGCCATGTAAAATAGATTTATTCAACGAATATACTAAATAAGGGTTCATTATAGATGCTCGAAAATAATAAGACGAAAATACACTACCTAGACGCCCCTCTTTCATATAATGTAATGCGCTAGGTGTCAATATTTTATAATCAATAATATTCCTAATATATAAATCAAATAACATATCCAAATAAGATGGCACGTTTTCCATTCCCGATTTTGTATTCTGTAGTATATCCTTATAATGAAGATTACGTATTAAATTCTTGTATAGGGATTCTGTATTGTTATTAAAGTGCTTATTTTTCATGGGTGGCGGCATATCCATTTTTTCAAGATTTATTCGCATAGATAAATTATAAAACCGCGTCAAATACTCATTTTTCTTCTGAATGTTCTCGAAAAGTCTTTTTATATCCTGGGTCTTTATCTTTTTATCTGATATATATTCTTTTAACGGTCTTAGATTAGACCCAACTCGTACCTTTGCTATATTTAAAAATTCATCGATTTCTATCTGCTTTGATTGAAATTTCTTTAAAAAAGTTTCTAATTTTATTAATTCCATCTACTAATATACATATACAAATTATTATACATTCAAGGTTTTTGATAATATTAAATAAAATTATACAATTTACATACTTTGAGTAAAATTGTGTAATCAAACAATTCTGCGCAAAATTCCCAACTTCGATAATTTTAAATAACATTCTTACAAAATTAAATAGTTTTACAACCAAATATGTAAAAAACCCCGAAAAAAGAAATGGCTACGTTTTTTTTTTTTGGACATTTTAAAAATGTCCAATTTCAAAAAGGTGAGATGGACTTTTGCAAAATACCCTCTTTTACTCGGAGATGCTGTAAATACCAAAAAAATAATTTTCAATTGGCTGCATAACTTTTTACATAATTTTAAATAAAATTATGCTCCCGGCATTTTTTTGAATACCCATTCAAACTCGGCATTTTCTGCGAATTTGTATTTATGTAATTCTATTACCATATATGGTAACAATACCAGTATTGTCATAACTGTCACACCATAATTTACCATTCAAAATCGGCATTTTTCTATATAAAACTAATTGGGTGTTTAAACAATTGCATAGCATAAATAGTAAGCGATTTGTATAAACATCACAAACATGGTCTCATTCAAAGCATTCAAAAAGGTGCCCAAAAAAATGCCGGACATATTTTGCGTAAAATTATGGATTCGTAAAATCCTTTAGGCATTTTTCTCATTCAAATATATATTCAAAAAAATGCCAAAAAATGCCGAAATATTTAATTGCGAATTTTGTGAGTTCACATGCAATAAAAAAAGTAATTGGCTGAAACATATTTCCACTCAGAAACATAAAAACAGAATTAATTTGAATGGTGATGCTGATTTGAAAACAAGATATATTTGTGACTGTTGTAATAAGGAATATAAAGCGAATAATGGTCTATGGTATCATAAAAAAAAATGCGGCGGAAGTAGTCTTGGAATCAAGCCAGTATCTGCGGTTGAATGCTCATATAATCCAATTGTAATAGAGCAAGAATGTGAAAAGGATGCAATAACATCGGGGATGTTCATGGAATTTATAAAACATAGTAAGGAAATGCAAACATTTATGGCTGAACAACAGAAGGAATTCCAAACAGCAATATTAGATAGAACAAATAAATTGCAAGACAGTATTATTGAGTTATCTAAGAATAACACCACTACTATAAATAACACAAACAACACTTTTAATTTAAATGTATTTTTAAATGAACACTGTAAAGACGCCTTAAATATAAACCAGTTTTTAGAATCCTTGCAACTTACTGTAGAAGATTTAGAAACAACGGGTAGATTAGGTTATGTTCTCGGAATATCGCGGATTCTTATTAACAAACTTCGAGAATTAGACGTATATTCTAGACCGCTCCACTGTACCGATTATAAACGCGAAACTGTTTATATTAAGGACCAGGACAAATGGGAAAAAGAAAATACAAAGACTAAATTACATAATATGATTCGTCAGGTAGAGAAAAAGAACTTGAAAATGTTATCGGTATGGCAGCAAGAGAACCCGGAATTTCGTGAAGTAGCAACTCCAAAAAACGATGAATTTGTAAAAATATCGTTGAATTCAATAGGCGAATATACACAAGAAGGTATCGAAAAACAAGATGAAAAAATATTGCGTAATGTTCTCAAAGAGGTTGTTTTAGATAAAGGAAAGGTGTAGAAAACTATATAAATGAATGTTTATTTATATAATAAATGAATTTAGAAAAACCCGAGGTGTTAGAGGATATTAAAACAAAAATCGAATCGATGAGTAAATATCATCAGATAGAAGTTCTCAAAATATTAACAAAAAATGCATGTAATAAATTAAATGAGAATAAAAGCGGCGTTTATGTAAATCTATCATTTTTACCACCAAATACAATTGGCGAATTAAAACAATATATAGAATATACAGAAGACCAAGAGGAGTCGCTTATTACTATGGAGTATCAAAAGGAAGAATTTAAAAACGCATTCTTTATTGAAAAAGAAGATAAAGATAATCCAACTATATTATATAACTCTATTAATAAACAATAATATGTCATCTATTTGCAATTCACTATTTTTTTGTAGAAATAGGAATATGACGTTATCAAGCATACTTTCTAGGAAAAATATGTTTACTGATGATAATAAAATGAAAGAACAGAATATCATAGAAGAACAGGACATAGATGATATTTTGAAACAACAAGAATTAACAAAAAATAACGAAGATGTTTTGATAGAAAAATGTATAAATGAAATCATACCAGAAACAATCATACCAGATAAAATCGTCGCTGAAGAAATAATGCAAGAAACAATACAACAATTAATCAATAATGATATAACAAATGATACGATTGAACACATAAATGAGGCGTCTGTTGAAACACAACCGAGTGAATTAATAACTCCATCTCAGACAGATACGCTTTTTTGGTGTATTTATATAGCAGTTTATGGATATAATGATTATATACAAATAGATAGAAATTATGGTGTAAAAGAATTGGAAATTAAAAAAAAGGTTGCCGAAGAATTGCAAACAAATCCCAATAAATTAAAAAACACAAATACGAAGATAACAAAAATAGCAATTCAAGAGATTTTATCTGAATTATTAACATCACAAAAAGAAACAAGTATTATTTGCTTAATTGCGTTGTCGGTCCATTACAATATTAATATTACTTTGGTTGACCCAACAAAGAGTTTTTACTTAGAATATATCGCAAACAAAGATGATACCGAAACACCCACCTATATTTTACATAAGGATACATTTGGAAAATATACAATTAAAATGGAACCATTAGTTGGAGAACAATTAACAAATTTTAAATCAAATATGATATGTTTAGAGAATCACACCAAACCTTTGAAGGCGATTTCGAATTATAAAGTAGACGAATTGAAGATATTATGTAAGACAGTAGGGTTATTTGATGAAACAAAGAAGTATAAAAAAGAGGAGTTATATGACTTAGTTAGTGAAAAAATCAGGTGGAAATGAAAAATTGAAACAATATAAAATAAATATATGATTTTACTATATATACCAATAATATCATATAATGAATAGAACAACGGAGAAAAATGACAAAGCCGGTCAGGAATTTAAAACAATAAGCCAAAAGAAAGAGGAATTTGATAGGATAGTTCGCAATTATTTAGAGAGTAATCCCGTTGTAACTATGAACCGAAAAACGAATGAGTTAGAAATAAGGTTTGGTACAAATACAAAATTGGCGAATCCTATATCTAAAATAGATTACGATAATGTCGTAAAACGTCTTTACGCTTGTGGGTTTAAAACTGACTATCCTAACGGAACTCAAATATTAAGAATTCAGAATGAATATACAGATGCAAAGACCGGACAATTGAAGATGTCTAATATTCGTGCGGAAATAGTGGGAACCGATTTAATACAGGAATATTGTCGTACAAATAGTTTACAAAAACTCATAGACATGCCGTCTACTACTTATAAAAAACTAAAATTTACTCAAAAACTTTCGGCGTTAGATAAGAGTGGCGTCATTATAAAAAGATTAGATATGGATGATTTTAACTTTCGAGTATCTTATCAAACTGAGCAAGATTTCAATATACAATCTCCTATAGCGCGAAGTATTGTATCAAAATGGATGGATTCGAAGAAAATGTTTCGTTGCATGAATAGAACCCGGTTTTATCATCCCGAATTACCGATTTTCGCAGATATAAGTATAGTAAAAACATCAAAAAAAACAAATAAGGTTCCAATACCACAATATACGATACAAGAGGCTGGTGTATTTACAAATACAGAACATTATGAAATAGAATTAGAGGTTGATAATCGACGTGTAGGAACAGGAACAAATTATTCATCCACATCACAGTTAATGACAGCACTTAGAAAAAGTATTAGAACGGTGCTAAGTGGATTACAGGGTTCAAAGTTTCCTATTTCTTATATGGAGCGTGACGTTGTTTTACAAAACTACATTCAATTGATTCGAGGAAAACCCGAAGAAGACAAACTAGAAGATAAACCAGAAGATGAAACTGATAAAGATGCCGACGATAAAAAAGAAAAGGGAACCGACAAACCAGAAAGACGAAATCGTAGAATATTGCCCAAAGATTTTATTGGTCCTGGTTCATATACTTTGCAGACTGAAAATATATTAGAACAGACAGAAAATAGTATGATACCTAATATTCGTAATAATTATACGGTTACCGAAAAAGCGGACGGAGAACGTAAACTCTTATATATTATGGAGGATGGAAAGATATATTTAATAGATACGAATATGAATGTTATCTTTACAGGAACTAGAACTAGTGAAAAAACTATATTTGATAGTTTATTGGATGGCGAACATATTAAATATGATAAAACTGGCAAATATATCAATTTATACATGGCGTTTGATATTTATTATGTAAATCGTAAATCTGTGCGTGAATTCATATTTGAAGATTCGACACAACAAGAAGAGCCAGAAACCAAACAACGATTGCCATTATTAAGAGAATTGATATCTCTGATAAAACCAATTTCAGTACTTGAAGAAAAGGGAGAAGTAGAGAAAAAAGACCCGACAAATATAGCAGATTTCAGAATAGCGTGTAAAAATTTCTATTCAGATGAATCTATATTTAAAGCCTGCTCAAATGTTTTATCTAAGATAAAAGATAGTTCATATGAATATAATACAGATGGTTTAATATTCACACCATCTAATCTAGCTGCTGGCGGAACAAAGGTAGGCGGTCCACCTGGACCTTTATACAAATCTACATGGGAATATTCATTTAAATGGAAACCCGCTGAATTCAATACAATAGATTTCTTAGTTTCTATTAAAAAAGACAAAACTGGAAAAGATGAATTGCACCATTTATTTCAAGAGGGAAGGAACTTGGAAGGTATTCAAGATGTAATACAATATAAAACCCTTGTATTAATGTGTGGTTTTGATGAACGAAAACATGGTTTCATTAATCCCTGTCAAGAAATATTAAATGATAATTTACCTATATTTAATGATATCGATAATGAAGAAAAGTACAAACCGATGCCGTTTCAACCAACAGACCCCTATGACCCAAATGCGTGTTTTACAAATATTTATTTAAAAGAAGAGGGGTCTAACCTCTTTATGAAGACGGAAGAAGGGGAATATTTTGAAGAAAATATGATTGTCGAATTTAAATATGTAGACACTAACGACGATGGTTGGAAGTGGGTTCCTTTGCGTGTTCGTTATGATAAAACTGCCGAATTAAACGCAGGTCAGAAAAATTACGGAAATGCTTATCATGTAGCTAATAATAACTGGCATTCTATTCACCATCCAATAACAGATAGGATGTTGTCTACTGGAAATAGCATTCCTGAATATACATTAAGTGATGACGTATATTATAATAGGTCAACCGATGAAACCAGCACTCGTGCTCTTAGAGACTTTCACAATTTATATGTAAAAAAGAATCTTATTATGGCGGTAGCAAATAGGGGAGACACATTAATCGATTATGCAGTTGGAAAAGCAGGTGATATGTCAAAATGGATAAAGTCCAAATTGAGTTTTGTATTTGGCGTAGATATTTCTAGAGATAATATTCACAATCAATCTGATGGTGCTTGTACTCGTTTCTTAAAAGCGCGCAGAAAATATCCAGAAATGCCACTAGCGTTATTTGTGGTAGGAAATAGCGGTTTAAATATTAGAAACGGACAAGCCTTTTCCACAGAAAAGGATAAACAAATAACGAATTCGGTATTTGGAATAGGTCCAAAAGATGTTGATTTATTGGGAAGAGGTGTTTACAATCAATATGGCGTAGCAAATACAGGGTTTCAAATTAGTTCTTGTCAATTCGCTATGCATTATTTCTTTGAAAATAAAACCACTTTCCATCAATTTCTACGAAATTTAGCTGAATGCACTAAGGTAGGTGGTTATTATATTGGAACATGCTATGATGGAAAAACAGTATTTGACCTTTTGAAGTCAAAACAACTTGGTGAGAGTGTTACTATTATGAAAAATGACCGAAAAATATATGAGATTACTAAACAATATGACCAAACTGGATTTCCGTCTGAAGAGATGAGTTTGGGATATGCGATTGATGTTTATCAAGAAAGTATTAACAAGGTTTTCCGCGAGTATTTGGTCAATTTTGAATATTTCACACGAATTATGGAAGATTATGGTTTTATTTTAGTTTCAAAAGAAGAAGCAAGAAATATGCATATGCCTAATGGCTCAGCCTTATTTTCAGAGCTATTTAGTCATATGGAAAATGAAGTTAAATTTAAACCAAAATTGAAAGATGAATACGGAACAGCTATGTTAATGAGCCCAGAAGAACGTCGCATATCATTTATGAACAGATATTTTATCTTCAGAAAGGTTCGTAATGTAGATGTTAAAAAGATGGCGGAAGTCATTTTAAAACAAACCGCTATGTTAGACAGATTAGGTGAAGAAAACGTGGCAGAAATGGAAAATGAACTTGACAAATTAAAAGAAATGGGATTAAATCAGGAAGAAGTCCAGCCAACAATAGCACCACGCAAACTTAAACGAAAATTAACTTTGAAAAAATACGAACCAATTCAAGAAGAAAAAGAAGAAGAAAAAGAAGAAGAAAAAGAAGAAGAAAAAGAACAAGCGATTCCACAATCTGTAGTTTCTCAAGAAGAACCAATAGAAGTATCAGACTTTAAAATAATAGGAGAACCTATGAAATTAAAAGTGAAACGAGCTATAAGAAAACTATAAAATGATATAAACGTATATTAATTAATAATTTAACGAATATTATGACTTATTATCAATTACCAAGAATACCAGTATTAATACAAAAATATATAGATTTTGTCGAAGATGATAGAATGCCAGTACCTATATTATCTAATTCTCTCTCATATTATCTTTATGATATTAAAGAGAAATTAAATAGACGCGAGAAAGACTGGGATATTTTTAAAAAATACACAAATCCCTATGAATATATTCATACATACATTCCTTTAAAAAAGAAATGTATATCAAAACATAAACCTTTATCACGGTCTTTTTTTAAAATGGTTGAAATTATTCATACATTTGACCTTTTTTTTGATTCAAAACCAATTAAATCATTCCATTTAGCGGAAGGACCCGGTGGATTTATAGAAGCAACTGCGTTTATACGTAAATGTGTTTATGATAAATATACAGGAATGACTATATTAGATGATAAAAATGACCCTAATATTCCCGGTTGGAAAAAGACGGAGAATTTTCTAAAAAATAATAAAAACGTGTTTATTGAATCGGGGGCGGACAATACAGGGAATATTTTGTCATTAGAAAATTTTACTTATTGCAAAGAAAAATATAGTTCAACTATGGATTTCATTACTGCGGATGGTGGATTTGATTTTTCATTAGATTTCAATAATCAAGAAATAAACATCGCGAAGTTATTATTCGCGCAAATATCATTTGCGTTGGTTTTGCAAAAGAAGGGAGGTTCCTTTGTATTAAAGTTGTTTGATTGTTTTATGCAACATACAGTTGATTTATTGTATATTTTATCATCTTTCTACGAGAATGTTTTTATATATAAACCACAAACCAGTCGATATGCGAATTCGGAAAAATATATTGTATGTAAAGGGTTTGTAATGGACAACAGCGATTATTTTTATCCATATCTAAATAGAGCATTTGAGAAAATGATGTTGCCAAATAAACATGAACTACATATCAGCCGATTCTTAAATTTTCCAACCTCTTCTTATTTTTTAACAAAAATAGAGGAATATAATGCTATTTTTGGACAGCAACAAATAGAAAATATACATTTCACGATTACATTAATTGAAAATAAGCATAAACAAGATAAAATAGATAATTTGGTAAAAATGAATATACAAAAGAGTATTGCTTGGTGTTTAAAATATAAAATTCCGATTAATCAATTACCACCTACGGTTACTAATATATTTTTACAGACAATAACGACGGCTGGATTTTGCGAGGATGATAATGAAGTAGTTAGTTGAAGATACTTTATACAAATGATACAGAATTCAATATCATTTGTGTAGATTATTTATGCATTTATTCAATTACATTTTTTATAAACAACACCGGTTGAGGAAACTACAGGTGTGGATTTATTAGGATAACCAATTTTATCTTTTATAGTATAACCATTTTCTGGAACACCATATGCCAACGCATTCGCTACTTGTAAACCAAAAGCGTTTCTATATATGGCAGAAGAATTTGTAATAGAATCATATTTTTTACGAGTAATTAGAGAACTTGCAGAAACTGCTCCTTGTTGAGCAAATTGTGGGTTATTCGGCTTATAATAAGTATGTCCAGATGACCCGTTCGGACATATAATTGTTCCATTTGCAGCATATACATTATTTATAGATGAAGTTTCTCCAGGAGTTGCAGTTGAGTCACCACTCCGAAGATAATAGTATTGGTTTTGTTGAAATGTGCGATTGCGACTAGTTAGATATTGTTTTGAATCTGTATAGTAGTTTGCGGTGTTATTTGCAGGATTATATGCTTTTTTAATATTTCCACTACTTCTACATCTTCTTTTTGCATTTTCAGCAGGAGATAATCCTGCACAATTAGCGGTACAAGAACCCGGTTTTTCGGTTTTATTAGATGTTAGATTAATATCTAAAGTATTTACTAAACCCTTACCAGAAGCAGTAGAAGAATCAGCGTAAACTAGAAAACCATTTGGTCGATTAAATTCATCTATTTTAACAGACGCTCTTGAATTACAAAGGCTATCATCTTGTTGAGATGCGATTTCGCGACGATATATTTTTAGCGGATTTGGTGAAAAAAGATTTATGCCGGTTGTCGTCGTTGCGTTGTCACTATTTTTCTTTAAAACGCTAGTAATTTGACTAAAAGTTTGACCTTTCCATGAAACTAGAGGTTGTGTGTCATTTATATTAATATGTTTAGTCATATTGTAAAGATTTGACATTTTTCTATATTATAGTATATATTATTATAATATATAAATGAAATTTCCCGTAAATGTCGAAATTATGGTTCTTTGGACCTTGTTCATCTTCTTTGGCTTCATTATTGTTTTCTTTTTCTGGAGAAAAACAGTAGAAGGTATGAGTGATTCTAGTTTAGAAACAGCATCGACACCATCAACTGGTGCATCGTCAACAACGACTGCATCAACAACAACAACATCGTCACCAACAACATCGTCACCAACAACATCGTCACCAACAACATCGTCACCAACTACTGCATCACCATCCACCGGGTCAAACCAAGACAAAATAGACAGTTTAAAAAAACAAATTAGAGAACTTCAGACACAATTAGATAACCTACAAAAAGAAACATCATCAACTACGCAAACTACACCATAAGATGTTGTTATAATTTCATATTTTTATTGCGTTTCACACTTTTTCTGCGAGGTTTTCTTGCTCTTTTTGTCGTTATTTTTCGTTTCGCAAATCCACCAGAAACCATAAAAACATATTCAATTCCGTTTTTTATGAATCCTTCTTTTTCATAAAATGCGATAGCCTTATTTTCGATTTCATCTTTAAGTTGAACGGGTATTAATTTAATTTTGGGAATTCCAAAATTTTTACTGAATTCTTTGACAATATTTACTAATAAACTGCCGTTTCCTCTACCAGCATTTGATTTTGTACATAAAAAATCAATTTCAATATTGTTGCGATTAATTTCAAATATAACTAAACCTACTATTTCATTCGTTGTGTCATCTTTAATATACACCGTAATATATTTATTAATGTTTTCTTTTAATTTTGGTATACTGACTATGCCTCTACATAAATCGTGTGGTATGTTTGATTTAATCGTATCGAGCGGTTCTGTTGATTTTTCAATACCAAAAGATAATGTCTCTATAGCTTCTATTATCTTTTGTTTGTTGGTATCACATTCGCTACCCAAATAATAGTATAGCATTATATATCTTATTGATATAAAAATGAGATAAAAACAATTTTATAAATATATCAGCAAATGAATTTAGTATTGGATTTAAATCGTTATTCGATTATTAATACGCATTTTTTAGAAAAAAAGAGGAATATAATTATAGATGGCAATTTTTCAAAAATATTGTATACGAATGAATTATTTACTATGAATGGACTATATTTTATAGTTCCATTCGAAATAATTAGTTTTGATAAAGTACTAAATAAGAACCTAATAAAATTCAATCCTTACAGCAAGGCAAATTATCAAATTATACAGGAATTTGCTAAATTGGAATATAGAATTATCGAATATTACAAGCAAATGTATAACTGTTCTCCAAAGATAGTAAATTCATTATCAAAACAAATGTATTCAGGAAGTATGAAAGTGTATAGGGATTATAATACTGAAAAAAAAATGTCATTAAGTAAAACTGACAGTCAGTCATATTTTATATTAAAAATATCAGGCATATGGGAAACTAAAGATGACGTGGGAATTACTTTCAAATTATTTCAAATACAAGATACGTAAAAAAAAAAGAAAAAATGTATAATATCAATTTATAACTGATATTATTTAGAATGATACCAAAAATATTACATCAAATATGGATAGGACCATTAGACCCACCAATCAAATTGATGAATACATGGAAAGAGAAAAACCCAGATTTCGAATATATTTTTTGGAATGAAGACGAAATAAAACGTAGGAATATGATTTTTCGTTGTCAAAAACAAATCGATGAAATGCCGGAGTATAACGGCAAAGCAGATATAATGCGTTGGGAAATTCTACATCATTTTGGTGGATATTTCGTTGATGCGGATTCTATTTGTATCGAACCTTTCGATGAATTTTTTATCAACAGGTTGGGCTTTGCAACATATGAGAATGAAAGTATACGAAAAAATTTGATTTCTACAGGAACTATGGGATTTATTCCAAAACACCATTTATGTAAAGACATAATTGAATGGATATTATCACCTGACGCCGAACAACTTCTACGTGAAGCACGTGCATGGGCTTCAGTTGGACCCGGTTTACTTACTAAGTTTCTTGATACCGGTAACTATAGTGATTTTAGTATATATCCAAGTCATACGTTTTTACCCATTCATTTTACAGGGGTATCTTATAACGGTCATAAAAAGGTATATGCATATCAAGCGTGGGGAACTGCGAATGAAACATGTAATAAATTAAATACGATTGATATACCACCGCAATTAAGAGAGCCCAGATTTTGGGTTTCAGTTTTAATACCCAGTTACAATACAGACCCTCTTTATATAAAAGAATGTCTAGAATCGATAAGACAACAAAACGGCTATTTCGGTATAGAACTTGTATGGATAAATGACGGGTCCACATCTGAATATACATGTTATCTAGAAGAAGCATTAAATTTGTTTATAAAGCAAAGCCGATTTTGCAAATTAGTTTATCATAAAAATGATGAAAATAAAGGAATTGCCTATAGTTTAAATATCGGTGTTAATATGTGTTCAAATGAGCTAATATTTAGAATGGATTCTGATGATATTATGTTACCAGATAGAATTATGAAACAGATTGAATATATGAAAAAAAACAGAGACTGTGTCATTTGTGGAACAAATATGAATCTATTTTCGAATGATAATCAAAATAATAAAACGCAAAAAACTTTGCTGGACGAAACATTCCATATTATAACACTTAATTGGCAGGATTTTTTGAAATCTAGACCAACATGGTTTATGAATCACCCGACATTATGTTTTCGAAAAAGCGCGGTTATTTCTGTTGGTAATTATAATGACCGAGGGAAAACATTCGCATTAGAAGATTATGAATTAGAATTAAAGCTAATGCATAAATATGGTAGTGTTCACAATCTGGGTGATATTTTACTATATTATAGAATTCATCCAAATCAAATTACTTATCAAAAAGACATGGATAGCGCAGAAAATATGGAACACCGTAAACAAATTATTAATGAAATAGTAAATCCGCAACCGGTGCAAAACCCAAATGATTTTTTTGATGATTGGTAAAAGGTTATAATATATAACTTTTTTTACATTTATCAATTATTTCAGTCAAACATTCTTCAATATTTTCCGCGGAATATTTAAAGCATATATTTTGTACCTCAGCCGGAGATAGAACATAATCACGCATATTTTCAAAATATGTTTGATAACCATCCATATTAATGCCATAACTGCGGAATCTATATTCCACCATTTCGCGAATTATTTTTACTGTGGCTTTTTTAAATTCAAGTATATAATCAATTCTACCCGGTCTTAAAAATGCTGGGTCGATGTCTTCCAAATGATTTGTGGTAAAAATAAACATCGCATCATGTAATTCAACGATTCCGTCCAATAAATTTAAAACAAATTCTAATGTTAACTCGTCTTCAGTTGAATTGCGTATAGTTGCTTTTGCTAACTCTAAAATGCCCTTTGTTTTTTCAAGTTCTCGAATAAGCTCATCTTTATCCATGTCCGCATTAGTTTTTGGTATATCGAAAGTGGTAGGTTCAACGTGATTAAGTGTCTTTTTTTCGCGCGTTTTTAAAACATTATTATTGTTTGCGTCAAAATCCTCTACAATAAAACACACATCTTTCAATTTATATTCCTTGTTATTTACGGTTGGACGACGTAATATTGTGCAAAGGTCTCCGCATGTTTTGATTTTTGACCAAGGAACAAGTATACCATGTCTTTTAGTTCTATTTAATATTCCGCGAATACTACATGATTTACCACAACCCGGTGGTCCATACATTAATATTCCAGCTTTGAATGTAACTCCCGCATCTTGATATTCTTGTTCATATTTACTATTTGATTTATCAAAACGGTCAATATATTCTATTAACTTTTCTTTTCCTTCAAAAAATATGTTTTTATCTAAGAATTTATTACTGTTAAAAGGATACTTCAAAAACTTGATACTTTTACGGTCTTCGTCGTCTACTTTAGATTTAACATATTCAAATATAAATTGGGTTTCGTTATCATCTGTATCTTTTTCATATTTGTTTATACAGGTTTTCATAAAATCATCTAATTTATAATAATTGTCTTTTCCAGGTATGGATAGCTTGTATGTATAGCTTTTTTCATATTTGATATTTGTTTTATTCTCATTTCTTTCTTCATTCAATTCTTTGTCGATGTTGATTTCAAGATAAATATTTTTTTTACTGCAAATTTTAATTTTATTACTATAGCTTGGCAACATTATAAAATCGATAATTTCAGTTTCTCTGTATGTGTCAAACTCTCTTTTTATATTTTCAATCATGCTACTAACGATAATTCCTGATTCATTATTTAGTGTGTTGGTTAAATAATGGTTTAATGCGCGGAATTTGGTGCTATAAACGATTTGAATTGTTTCTTTATTTGAACCACCAATCCAACCGATGTATTTTCTTTTATGTTGTGGTATTATCATAGTGGATTCATTCGAATTTATTATTTTACTAATAAAATCGTTAAAATATTTTTCAAAAGTGTTATTCGTTAGTATTTTGTATGCTATGTATAAAAATGCTATATAAGTAATATTCAAATCTGTTGGTATATTTTTAAGAATTTCGTTTATTATTTTTGAATATATTGTGACATGTAATATTTGTAAAGGGTCTACGTTCATTTACAAATATAAAGCTTCGAACATTTATATTATTTTAGGTATTTGGTTAATTTCTATCCTTAGATAAATTTATTCTTTGGATAAGGCCTTAATCTCTATTCGTGGACGAATGAAATTCGTGCGTGAAAGAGATAGCAGCTAACCACGTTTTTGTATCCATTTGGATACAAAAACATGGATAGACCTTAAAAGAGTCTCATCCCCATACTCGAGCGTCTGCGTCCTGAACCATTAAGTGGTATAACCGGTGTTTGAAAAGGTCTTGCTCCATCTCGTAAATCATGTATTTTATTTAGCTCAGGAGAAGCTTCAATCCCTGTAAAGAACGTTTCTACATTTATAAATCCAGTATTTTCATCAATAGTATATTTAAGTGTATTAATAGAATGAATACCCTCGGTTGTTTCTTGCCTAAATCTATCATATTCGCCGCGGTTTACAAGTCTTTCTAACCCATCTTTCATTTGTATAATATTTTTATCCATAATAGGGTAAAATTGGTCTCGATTTATAGATAAATTAGCACCTAATACGCGTCGTTGTAAAAGGTTGTCTTCATATCCCCATGCCCAAAAGTTAGGGAAACCGGCGATTTTTTCAAAATCTTCACCTGTAATAGATACTATTCCTCCTAAAGCAAAATTAAAACCATAGAAATGTTTAACAACTCCATTAGTTGTTTCGTAATTTAAGAAATTTTTAGTAAATGGCATAGTATCGACATCATTAAAAACAAAGGTTATGTTTTTGTAATCATTAGGATACTTCTCTTTCATCGCTAAAAATCCTATGTTTTTCATGGCGCCTCTATTAAATTCACGGGTGTCCATTTGATGGACATAATAAATTTTGTATTCAGAAGATGGCATATCTTCTAAAACCATTTTCATATGAGAAGCAAAAAATCGTTGATGCTGCTCGCGGTCGCGATAAGGAACAATAAACACTAATTTAGGAACAGTTTCAACTACAGGAGCAGGTTCCTCAACTACAGGAGCAGGTTCCTCAACTACAGGAGCAGGTTCCTCAACTACAGGAGCAGGTTCCTCAACTACGGGCTCTGCCTCTTCAACTACTGGCTCTGCGTCTTCAACCACCGGCTCTGCGTCTTCAACCACCGGCTCTGGTTCCTCAACCACCGGCTCTGGTTCCTCAACTACATGAGCAGGGTCTTCAACTACTGGCTTTGCCTCTTCAACTACAGGAGCAGGTTCATCAACTACTGGCTCTGCCTCTTCAACTACAGGAGCAGGTTCCTCAACAACTGTAACTGGTTCCTCAACCGCTGGCTCTGATTCCTCAACCACCAGCTCTGATTCCTCAACTACTGGCTCTGATTCCTCAACTACTGGAGCAGGCTCTTCAACTACAGGGGTTTCGGTTAAAGTAACTTCATCATGAATCTCTACGGTTATGTTTTCCTCTTCCATTAAAAAGTATATTATAGAATTACAAATAAATTTATTAACAAGAGTATTTTTCTAAAATAGATGTTGGAACTAAAATTTCCTTTAAAGCTTCTAATTTCTTAAAACATTTATTAATAGTAACTTCACTAACTCCAGAAACCGTTTTGATGTCTTGCTTTGACACATTTAATTGGCATATTTGGGATATAAAATATAATATACCTGCTGCTATTGCGTGCGGAATATTATCAGTTATTATATTATTTTTTTCTACTTTAATCGCTATAAATTTTGACAACAGTGTAAGTTCTTGATTCATGTTCAGTCTACTACAATATCTTTCTATAAATGAACTAGGTAAAGTAACTCCAAGTTCAGTCTGTTGTGATGGTTCTATGTTTCTTTCTATATTATGTAAAATATTGACAGCCATAGAGCAACCATTAGTAGCACTCGCTTTATCTAATTTAAATATCTCAGCTATTTCGTGTGCTGTTCGCGGACACCCATTAAGCCTACATGAAATATAAATAGATGCTGCTTTAATACCATCGCGATTCATTCCGCGAAACATTTTTTGCTCAGATATATCCTTATGTATAGTCATAGCATAATCGATGAATATCCTAGGAATGCCTGCATTCTGAGCCATAATAGTAATAAATTGAAATTCATCATAGAGTGATTTCTCTTTATGCGGCATAGATTGCCATTCTGTCCATTTGCGAATTTTCTTCATTTCATACGAAGAATTATTTCCACATAATACTTTACAACCGAATGATGATTCAACTAATAAAGGATTAATTGGATTGCCGCATCTAGTTGGGTCGTTAGCATTTTTATCTTCTGCCCCAAAGAATCGCCATTCAGGAGAATAATCTAAAGTATCTTTACATATTACCCCACATGTTGTACTAGAGCATGTAGGAAACCCATCTTCCATAATTACTAATGGAGAATCGCATAGTTCACATTTATCAAGCGATTTAGCATAAATGCATTCTATAGAATTTAAATCTGTTTGAGATGAATTTTCTTCTAAATTTTTCTTATCAACATCAAATATATCCCATAATTTAGATTTGTCGATAATAGATAAATCGGTTTTTTTCTTTTTTGTTTTTGTATTTTGAGTTTTGCTTATATCTATAAGATGAGCGGCTGTTGTCATAGTAGTATTATCTAAATTAGTTTGTGTATTATTACGAGCATTTTTAATTCGCTTTACTTTGATTGGAAATTTGTGCGATGAAAGAATCATAGTTTAATTGAATAGTGTTAAAATTAAATAATACTATTCAATTTTTTATTTTATAATATAATTATATACTATTTGATATTATAATGCCTGGTATAGGAGATGCACTTTCGATGTTAAAAACAGTTTCTAGCGCGGCGGGGGATGTTGGTGCCGCAGTTAGTAGTGGAGCATCAAGTGGTATAGAAGAAGGAGTTAAAAAAGAGGTATGCGCTATATTACGAGAAGATAAAAGCGAGATTACTGAATCTGCAATTAAGGCAATTGAAGATGAAATAAAACAAAAATCGACAACTATTCTTCAACCGGTTGTTAATGTAATAAAAGATATAATTAAAACAGAGGTTGAAAAACAATTATCTGAAGGAAAAGAAAAAAATGATGATGCTGATAATGATGGAATAGAATCTACAGGAGAAGCAGTAGAAGAGACTTCACAAGAAACAGAACCTGAAAAAACAGAAGTAGATGCCGAATCTACAGGAGAAAAGAGTTCACAAGAAACAGAAACAGAAACAGAAGCAGATGCCGAATCTAGTGAAGAAAAACCATCATCAAACACAGCATCTTCAGAAGAAACAATCGATAATTCAAAAGATAGTAACAACATGAAAGACAAGGCCTTGGATTTAGCAAACGAAAAGGCAAAAGAATTGAAAGATAAAGCTATGTCAGAATTAAGTAATAAATTCGGAAATCTTGGAAACATCTCCAGTATGGCTTCTAAATTAGTAAAAGGAGGAACAAAAAAGCTGAAAAACAAAAGACGAATAACTAAGAAAAAGGCAATATATGGTCCTCGATGCAAAACCTTATATTATAAGAATGGCGGTAAACGTAAAACCCGTCGTTCAAGAAGAAAATGAAACCTTTTTCTCTATTTTTTCAAACATTTCTGGATTATATACTAAATTACCGGTTGGTTTATATTTGTCAATAGGTGTATATTGTTTACCTTTTTGCAAATTATTCTGTTTATCGTTGAATAATTTGGAGTTCGTATTTGGTTGATTTTCATCGTCTTGTTCGGTTTTATCAATAATATTACCCTTTTCATCCAAAACAATACCGGTTTTCTTCTTTATTTCACTACGAACATAAGAAGGAACCCAATTTTCCCATGAAACAAATAAAGTATTAGGATGTACATAACGTACATGAAAACCATTTTCTTCTAATTTTGCAACTAAATATCCTGTACAATCTCCTTTATCATAAACGGGTTCTCCAAATATATATTCAGGAACTGTAAACCATATATGTTTCTCCTTTGGTTTCATTCTAGATGTAGTAGTTATTCTAGTATGAACTCGGTTTAATAGTTTATTAAATATTGAAAGCTGTTTTAAATCACGCATTTGCTGTTTTTCATAAAGTTCGTCAATATTGATTTTTCCGGATGATTCTTCATCGTTATTAAATATAAAACAAGACATCAACAATATAATATATTCATCTAAGAAAAAACATACAAAAAAATGACGTATAATATAATATATTGATTGTAAATGGATTCATCAGAGCCAAAAATTAAACATATTGTATGTTCTGGTGGAGGTGCTACAGGATTTGCATTTTATGGAATAATAAGAGAAACACATAAAAAAGGTTTATGGAATTTCGATGATATTGAAACCATTTATGGAACATCTGTTGGTTCAATATTCGCGGTTTTATTGGCATTAAATTATGATTGGCAAATATTGGACGACTTTTTAATAAAACGACCCTGGCAAAATGTATTCAAATTTGACATGTATTCTATCGTCGGCGCTTTTAATAAAAAAGGGATATTGGATATAAAATCATTCGAAGATTTGTTTTCACCCGCGTTCAGCGGTAAAGATATTCCAATTGATATAAATATGAAGGATTTCTATGAATTAACAAAAAAGGAGATTCACATTTTTACTACAGAGCTAAACAGTTTTGAAACGGTTGACATATCATATAAAACACACCCAGAATGGAAGGTAGTCGACGCAGTTTATAGTTCTAGTGCGGTCCCTGTTATATTTGCTCCACATTTGATTGGAGATAAATGTTATTGTGATGGAGGCCTTTTAGTAAATTATCCACTAAAGAAATCAATCGCTAATGGCGCAAATCCGGAAGAGATTCTAGGATTAAACTATATGTCACAGAATAATTCTACAACAATAGAAGCAGATTCATCACTCTTAGATTATATTATGTTAATAATGGGAAAACTTATCAAGATTTTGTTGAATCATGATAAAATAGATATTAGATATGAATATATTGTGAATGGACCATCGATTACTATTTATGATATTTATAAATGTATGTCTATTATGGACGAAAGATTGAACCTTATACAAATGGGTGTTGATATAGTCAGCAATTCTAATCATTCAACATAGTATTGACAAACTGGTCAAGAGAACTCGAAGTTATCTTTGAGTCAAACTCGATTGTTTGCTGGTTCTTCAACATTTTAATGGTAGGATAAGAATCGATTTTATATGTATTAATCGCTCTAGCAATATCACTAGTCTCATTAGTGCAATCCATATCAACACATTTAATAACATAACCGTTCAATTCCTTTCCGTCATATTGCTGTTTAAATGAATTCCATTCGGGAAGGGCTTTCTTGCAGTGAGGGCACCAATCTACATGAAAAAATAAAACATTTACTTCTTTGTTTCGCCGGTTTGCATTAGCAACATTTGCATATTTGTTTGCTACTTTATTTGCGTAAAAATGATTATAGGCATAAACTCCGGTATATATAAAAATAATTAGAACAACAGCGCCTATTATATAATAATAGTAAGGACGAATAATCCGTTTAGCAACTTCAATCAAATTAGCCATTATATATAACTATTACATATTAGTTTTGAGATTTTATCGCTCAATCTTCTTTTTACTAAAATTTAGTAAATAATATTTTGCGACTATTATGTAAGAGAAGTGCTAAATGTCTAAAACAAGAAAAAATAGAAAAACGAAGTCGGTTTATTCTGAAAATGATTATAATAGTAATGATGGGATGCTAACCTCAGTATGGGGTCCAGGAATGTGGCATTATTTACATACTATGAGTTTTAATTACCCGGTTAATCCAACATGCCATAATAAAGAACAATATCGTAGTTTTGTATTGAGTCTTCGACATGTATTACCATGCGGAAAATGCCGCAAAAATCTATGTAAAAATTTCAAAAAATTGCCCTTAAAAATGAAACATATGGAATCGCGCGATACATTTTCCAAATATATCTATGATTTACACGAATTGGTAAATAAGATGTTAAATAAGAATTCCGGTTTATCATATAAAGAAGTTAGAGAACGATACGAACATTTTCGAGCTAGATGTGCTAAAACGTATAAAGATATCAAAAGAAAAACGATGAAAAAAAGTGAAAAGGGATGTACTGAACCACTCTATGGAGAAAAATCCAAATGCATATTAAAGATAGTTCCACAGGAAACAAAATGTAAAACATTAGAAATAGACGAGAAATGTGTTAAGAAACCTCTGTCAGAGATTTTGGAAAAAGGTGAAAAATAATAAAGTATTATTTAGTAAAAATCGTATTGTTCTACTAAGGAATTTTATAATGAAGATATATATAAATGAGCCAACCAATAAAATCAAATAAGGTATCATTCGATTTATCAAATAATAAAACAATAGAAATACCAAGAGAACATGAACAATATAATAATATAGTTGATAATCAAAAACGTTCAAAACATGTTCCCTTTTGGGCTGAAGACCCTAATATTTTGTTTCAACAAAAATATATTTTTGAATTTTTTCCGGTGGAGAATATGACTTATGAACAGAAATTAAATGCCGTTACTAGAACGGTTATATTATTAACTATTGCTGGATTTGCAGTTTCGCGAAGTATACGTATTCTATTAATAGGACTTGTTACTATAGGTGCCATATATATTTTACATTATTACCATGAGAAAGAAAAGGATAAGGTGGAATCTAAAAAAGTGGTTGATGATATAAAAGAGGGGTTTGACAGTCCAGCTGTAGCTTATTTAAAAGAAAATAATATCGCTATTTCGGATGATGTTTTTGATAAGCCAACATCGCATAATCCATTTGATAATGTAATGATGACAGATTATGATTACAATCCTAATAAAAAGCCAGCCCCGCCATCATTTAACAAAAACATAAACGACCAAATATTAACTAGCGCAAAACAATTAGTTCAAGAGGCTAACCCGGACCAACCAGATATAGCAGATAAATTATTTGGTAGTTTAGGTGATAATTTAGTTTTTGAACAATCGATGAGACAGTTTCATAGTAATCCAAGCACTACGATACCGAACGATGCTAATGCATTTGCTCAGTTTTGCTATGGTGGTTCAATAAGTTCTAAAGAGGGTAATCCTTTTTCTCTAGCAAGAAATATGAGTCATTATACTCTTTATTAGATAAATATCCGATATGTGAAAAATATCAGATATTTTATATTATTTAGAAATTTCATTCTCTTAGTATAATATAAACCAAGTTTTAACGATGGCAAATATTAGTTCATATATGTTTAATAATACTGACCGACTTACGAATGATGTAACTGACCAATCTCAGCGAACTCTATATAATACTCGTTTTGCTAATTACACATTATCTAGTTATTTCACAGATAAAATTTCGGATTCATATGTAAATTTTGCTTTAGTAAATCCTACTATGAATTATACTGGAACTGCTCATGGTGTTGGTTTAGGCGGTTCTATTGTAGATGCAGATTCCCTTTTGCTATTAAAGAAAGAACAAGAGCGACCTTTTGAAAAGCTCCAATTAATGGAGCGCCCGTTTCTTACAGTTCCTTATTTAGGTCGTGGAAGCACCGACCCAACTTTAGAATCACAACTTTTACAAGGAGAACTTGTAAGTGAAAAGAAGAGTGTTTCTACAATTATGGATAAATCATTTGCAAAATACGCATTATATCCTACTGACTCTAAAATGGAGGAACGCGTGAATAATGCGGCAAATAATGTAGAAGAAGCTGCATTATCAGGATGGGTTCGCGGTGGAATGGCTACTCGCGATATGTCTGCTGACCCTAATATGGTAAAGAATAACCGTCCTAATGCTAGTTTTTAGACTATTCGATAGTAGTAAAATAATAATGATAACACTTATTATTTTATAATATGTAATTTGGTTCCATACATGTAGTTGAAAATACGGGTGTTTGTCTATATCCCTCACGCATAAGTGTTTCGCAAATATTTTTATATAAAAGGATTATCTTTTCTCCTTTTTTTAAATTGTTTACCAACGCGTTAGAAAAAGCACCCATAGGTTGATTCGATTCTCTACTATAAGAATCAACACTAGTTTGGTCATCACGACACCCACTCAATACAAATATATTTTTATTTTGAATATTTATGTCATCTATACGCGTTCGTGTAAAATTCGTTTTCGTATCTTGTTTATTATGATATTCAAATGACCACGGTAAATCACAGACTGTTCCACTATGACAACAATCAAATGTAAATATAGCCGTTGTTTCGGTCGGAATATTTTTTATAATATCTAATAATTCATTATCGGTAATAAATCCAGAGGTAGAATAATCTACAGGTATTAATACATTATCCTTGGTTTTTGAATCGGGTAGTAGAGAACCATGACCGCTGTAATGTATCCAAATTTCCTTGGAATTTGATGTAGTAATATTTCGTAATTGTAATAATATATTTTCTCTTGTAGGAAGAATTGCAGGATTATCATCTCGCAACATAGTAATATTAGAATATTCAAACTGCGTTGTTAGTACATTTTGTAAATTAATAATATCGTCAATACAACCATTAAGTTGAATAGTAGTATTACTTGAAACATTACTGTAGTTAATACCTATAAGTAGAGCACTTTTCATTAAAGCACTTTTAATTATCGTAGAAAAAGAGTCCAAAGGAATAGTAAAAAGTATATCTATTTGTATATACAAATTATGAATTTTTTTGGCACAACTGTAGAAAATAAGGACCCATCGTTAGAACGTGTCTATAAAATTTATATTTTAGATACTAATAAAAACCCAAAACAAATAATAGTGTTTAATGGGAAAAGGGAACCAATCACTTCATTAAGTGAAGTATTTAGTGAGATTGAAATAGCAGAAATTCGTGCAAATCAGACAGTAGTAAAATATTCTTCATCACAAATTCATAAAGATGACTCCATTCAAACCATAAAGAAAAAAATATTGCTAGAATTGGAAATGGTGTCATTACATGAAATATACATGTTCTCAAAGATACGCGATAATTTACATTTATCAAAGTTTTTTTTAGATTTTACTCAGAATGGAAAGGTAGAATTTCAACGTAATATGTTTGGACAATTATTGCGAAATTTGTTGTCGGGAGAAGAGGCACTTAGTAAGATTGAAACTATTCCCGAAAAGGATAATTATACATACGAAGATTTGGCGATTTACTTAGACATATCCAAAGAACACGAAATTAATATTCCCATAGGACAAAAGTTCTCCGTATTTCGTGATTTGCTTTTTTCAGCTGACCCGTTTGATATTTTACCGTCAAACAAATATTCATATCAGCAAAGTGCGGCGAATTCAATATTCACATTCGAGAACCACCTTTTATTAAATTATGGCGATTTGATTGATAATAAGATATATGTTTGTTTGGCAGATGATGTTCTCGACTATTCTACAACTATGGGTATAAATGATGAATACATTATACGACTTTATTTCCCACTTTTAGAAAAAGCCGATATATTAACACGTGTTGATTTTGAAACTCGCAAACAGGAATTGATTATGGAAAATAAAGAACTTTTGAACGACGATGTATTGAAATTTTACGATAGAGTAGACATGTTTTATGATATTTTTAATAATAAAACAACGGAACTTGATTATACAAACCAAGGCATAACTTCGTTTGATATTATATTGCATCCCGAATTCAAGGTTATTTTACCTTTAGAGGCTATGTTTAAAAATATTCACGCTAATGAATTAATGCCTTTTATTAAATATAATCCTGGACCAAAACGTGAAAACTTGTATCGTTTATACTCGGACAAAATATCCAAAACAGGAAAAAAAATCCCCTTTTTAAAAAAATCTGTTATTATGAATCTAGCTAAGAGTGTTGGTAAAATCAATCAGATTTCCATGTATATAACATCATTACTAGATTCAATTCCAGTAGAAATATTTGTAGACTTTGAACAGAATGGTAATGTTAATGTAAAATGTGAACTTAATCAACCGATAACGGAAGAAGGAGTATTACGAATTTTATTAGGCCCTGTTAATAATATTATTAATGAAACGAATGATTTTTTATTACAAACTGGTTATAAAATGAATGTGTTTCGTTATTTGAAAGACGATTTTGTTGAGATTATAAATTTGAAACATATGACAGAAATTAATTTGAGAAAACCATTTCAATTAACAGACGGTATAGGATGTTTAACTAGTATATTTGATATAATTGATACTGATTTGAAAAAAGGGGCTATATTGCGATTCAAACGTGTAGAGAATTTTAAAAAAATGGATGGAATTAATGCTATGATTGCTGAGATGTATAGTAAAACGGGTGATATCAACTCTATAATAAATTCGTTGATAATCAACTATAATGTTTCAAAAGACGAGGCTCTTATTCGATTTCAAGAGTTTTTAAATCAATATACCAGAATACAGGGGCGATATATCAATAAATCTGTCGATATTGCAGAAAATCCCGGATTTCCTGCCACATTTCGAATAATTACCTTTGAAAATAGATTATTGATAGAAATAGATAAAATAAACGGAATAGATTATATTTCAACGATTGAGCTATATTTAGATAGTTATTTGAGACTTTCACAAGCACCTGATACTTTGGGTTTTCCTATTGAAACCATAAAACAAATATGTAGTAAGTCTGATAAACCGGTTGATGAGAACTATTCTGAAAATGTAATAACTACTACAAAAACGTACGCTCCAGAAATCGACTATCAGGAAGATGAGTCGGATAATGAGGAAGATGATTTGGCACTAGTCCCTATTGAAGAATATGAATTTGATGAAGAAGATGATAATGGATTGATGCCTATGGAGGAAGAAGATGAGGAAGAGCAAGAAGACAACGAGGAAAGCAAAGATAATGATAACGATGAAGAAGAGGGCGAAGAAAATATAGAAGGCGATGAAGAGGGTCATGATAACGATGAAGAAGAGGGCGAAGAAAATATAGAAGGCGATGAAGAGGGTCAAGAAACTGATATGAATGAAGATGAACAAGAACCTGGTCCAATAGTTTATAAAACCACCTCTGAAACGCAAGATAATGAGAAAGTTATTGATGAAAATATTCCTGAAATACAAGAGCCTAATCCAATAGTTTACAAAACCAGCCCCGTCGTTGATAACTCTACAACGGAAGATGATTCAATTGAAAGCGAAGACTCTGGATTAGCACCCATGAAGGATTCTTTGGAAAGTGAAACTACAGTTACTCCTGAACAAAATAAACATACAGGTGGTCTTCCCAAAAAAGCAAATCTCGATGTAAAACCAGGCAAGTTTTTTATTAATAAAATGCATAGATTGGACCCAAAATTAATACTAACTCACAAAGAAGGGGTATTTCCATCTTATGCTAGTGCATGCCAAGTTACTGCAAACAGACAACCAGTAATATTAACTGATGAAGAAAAACAAAAAATAGATGAAACCCATAGAGGAGCATATAATTATGCTCTCCGTTTCGGAACAGACCCCAATAAAAAATATTGGTATATTTGCCCAAGATTTTGGTGTATGAAAACAAATATGCCGATGACAGAAGAAGAAGTAAAACAAGGTAAATGTGATGGTAATTATCATGAATTTTCTAGTAATAAACATTTTGACAAAGATGGTAAATATATCAATTATAAACCGGGTTTTCTCCCAGAGGGTTCTCATCCATCGTCATGTTTACCATGTTGCTTCAAAAAAGAATGGGATTCAAATCAATTAGAAAATAGGCGTAATCAGTGCAATATATTACCAGAAGATATAGATTTTCCGGAAGGCGTCGTTCCAAAAGAAAGACCAGTAGTAAAGAAACGTGTAGTTGAAGAAGTGGATAACCCAATACTGTATATAGTAGGTTTTAATCAAAGATTAGACCCAATACCAAAAGATAGATGGGGATTTTTACCGCCGTCAATTCAACTATTTTTAAATATCGATTACACTACTGTAATTAGTAAAAAAAACGCAGCTTTAATAAAGCCAAATAAAAGCGTATTTTTAAGATATGGTGTTGAACAATCTGTACATCAGTCATTTATTGGTTGTATAGCTGATATATTTGGGTCGGTCAATAGATATAAGGCTGAAAAACGCCCAATTCCAACTATTTCTGAAATGAGAAATATTATTGCCTCATCAATTACACTCGATATTTATTTAAAATGTCATAACGGTTCTCTGGTTTCTATATTTCAACCTAAGAAAAAACAGATAGAACAGGCTACAATTAACAAATATACAGAATCGGAGTTTTATAAATCACTCGACCCAACTAAGGAGGAGCAAATGGACTTCTTTGAAGACACAATTGCTTCTTTTGAGAACTTTTTGGAGTATTTAAGAGACGATGATTCGTGGATTGACCACACATATTTATGGGATATTATAACTATGAATAATAGTAAATTATTTCCAGGAGGATTAAATTTGGTCATTATGAATATAATGGAGAACGACATAACTGATAATGTCGAAATATTATGTCCAACCAATTCTTATGTAGACCGCTATTATGACCCTAGGCGTGAAACTGCTCTATTAATAAAACATGATGATTTTTTCGAACCTATTTATCTATTTGAAAATATAGTTGAAGATAAGGCGAATATAGTAAAATCTGTTGAAACCTTTTCTGAACAATTAGCGCTCCCAAGTTTGAAAAAAATGTTAAAAATAATAGAAAATACTATTGGAAAATATTGTAGAGCACAACCAAGCATGCCAAAAGTATACAAGATGAAACAAAATTTACCGGCAATTGAGATATTAAGAACACTTAAAACATATCAATATATAATTGTAGCCCAAGTTATGAATTATCGTGGAAAAATTATAGGATTTAATGTTTCAGAAAATGAAGAGTCGACGCAAATAATTTTCATACCATGTTTACCATCTGCTATTTTGCCGGACATTAAAAGTATTCTCATGGATGATGTAGTATGGCTAAATTATGAAACAACGCGTGATATTTTATTGAAAATTAACAAAAGCACAGATTATAAAATATTATGTAAACCAGTAATAAAAGTTGTGGAAAAAATAGATGGAGATGAAATAGGGTTAATAGTTGGAATTTATACTGAAACAAATCAATTTATACAAATAGACCCACCTATTGCAAATGATATTGACGATGACCTAGAAGTTTTTAATAGTTATGCCCATTCACACTATTTAGAAGCAGATAAGGCTTTTACAACATCGTCGGGTAGGGATAACATTAGAACAACAACTATTAGAAATATATCATTAGAATCGCAATTTTATTCTGCATTTAGAACCACTTTACGTATTTTATTGAACGATAACAGCAATACAGAAGTACGTACAAAACTAATAGAACTAATAAATGACATGCGTTTTATGTATAAAACAAAAATTAAAAAGATGGTTATTTTATTAAAATATGTACTAAGAAATGCCGTATCCTTTTCTGAGTTTTCACCTGAAATCTTATCTGACATCAAAGAAATATCAACTTGCACTTCTAAATGTGATGCCAAAAAATATTGTATAATGCGCGAAAATGATAATTGTTCTTTAATAGTGCCCATCAAGAATTTAGTAACTGATAAAGAAAACGAACCGATTTATTACGCAAGATTGGCAGATGAAATAATGAGGTATAAACGCATACGCCTATTTTTATTAGAACCCAAAAAATTTCTGAACATTTCTAATGGTGAATATAATTTGAACGATTCTGAAGTAATATTATTGCAATCAATATTAAACGATGATTATTTTGATGATTTAGTTCCATTCCAAACAAATAAATACGTGAATAAAATAAATTATGATTTTGCGAATCCTGCTATAACACAGAAATATGACCAATTTATACCATTAAGTAAACAGGGTGAATTAAATTCAGAAAATACGAATATGGATATATTCGTAGTTGAATGTGTAAAAGAGACGTTGAAATCGGTTATTGGAAATAAGGATAGTTTTTGGAAAAGAGTATTTCCTGAAAGTGCGAAAGAAGTCGTGTTTAACGATTCAGTATTCTGTAGTTTTTTTGTGCTTATTGATATCATCCAAAAACGGTTGTCGAATCCAGTTTCAGTTCAAACATTAAAGGCTGCTTTATGGAAAAAATATTCATTACATATGGATAAACACAAGTCCAAAATATTAGATATATTGAGCATACAGGGGAAACGCGAAATGATGAAACGCGTAAAAACAAGTCGGATTAGTTTACAAGACTTGATTTCAAGTGAAGAATACTTTTTAACGAATTTGGATTTATGGGCTTTGGCGTCTTATTTTAACCTGCCTATTTTATTGTTTTCAGTAAAACCATTACAAAATTTACTATTAGACGTAAATTGGGTTATTTTAGGAGGAAATCGAATTACTGATAAATATTATTGCGTTCGTTCTCCATCGATAACTAAAAAATTGCCAGAATATCATCTTATTACACCGTCATTTGGAATCAGAGAATTAAAAGGATTTGAAGGCATGATTAATAATGTCGAATATGCTGAGAACAATTTATCATTTGAAAGTTATTTGGATACACATAATTTTGACCTGACAAAAATAGCTGAAATGTAATTCTTGTATTTGTGTGATTTTATAATAATAAAAAACAAATTATTATTATAAGTTCCGAATTACTGGAATCGAACCAGTGACCCGACGATAACAACGCATAAAACCACTACAGTCGTCTGCTCTACCCCTGAGCTAAATTCGGTTATTTTAATAACTATAGACAACTCATGACTATAGATATCTGTCGGTAATATTTAATGACCGACAATATAAACAGTGATGTTTTTTTATATGGTTTATTAACAATTATATTATTTATCACCATGGAACATCTGGTTCATATGGCCACTCCGTTCCATCAAAGTCAACATCAAAATATTCGTTCAACACAGAGAAATCATTAGTATCATAAACCGATTGTTTGAATACTATATATTTATTAATACTACTATTGTGATATTTTTTATTACTAATCCAAAAGTAAATATAACGATACTGTTCTATACGATATTCGTCTGTAATTTCATTATAAATTTCCACTTCTTCTGAGTAATAATAATCTACATAATTTTTATATCTAAATATTAATCTTTCCATTTTATCAAGACGTTCTTTTTGTATTTGTTTTATATATTTGCGGTTTCGTAATTTATAATCAAGGAATTCCAAAATAATATGCTGAGGCAAATGCGGCATATTATTCATATATGATGTTATAAAGTCGGACATTTGTTTTGTCAATTGTTGTTGTTTTTATTGATTTGATAAATGAGTCAAATTAATTCAATTTTTTGAAATTACACATTATTAAATGCATTACTTTTATCATAATGTGATTTCGTTTCTGTAAATCCGCCGATAAATTTTCCATCATGAAAAATCATAGGAAATGTTTTATGTTCTGTTTCGGCTAATTTTTGAATAAAAAGTAAAAATGCCGCCTTGTCTTCTAATAAATAATCGTCACAATCTACCAATATTGGTTTTGGCGTTTCATTATCTAACAATTTTTTTGCTTTGGTGCAAAAAGGACACCCGCTTTTAGAGTAAATAGTATAGCCTGCGCTTGACGGAGAAATATAATCCATAAAAAATTTGCTATAATAATAAACCATATTTTGTTTTTGTATGGTTTATTAATAAATTATTTTGCCATATTGAGTCTTTATATTGTGTGTTATGATATAATTACTAAAATCCTGCGTCATAATCATCGTCGCAATCACCGAAGTCCTCTTGTTTAATTGCTGTCAAATTATTACGAATTTCCAGTTTATTTTTTGAACATAAATCCGTCTTGTCTTCTAAGTCACCAAACAAACGTTCAATTTCATATTTATTTTCTATAGTATCAACCGCATTATCCTCCAAATTCTTTATCTTTTCCATATCTAATACTAATTGGAATGAACCAGTTCCAAAAATACCCATTTGACCCATCATAACATTCGCAGAAACACCTCGCATATGGTCGAAATCTGCATGTCTTGATGCGGTCAAAAGTACTTCTGTATGAACTTCAAATGTTGCCTTTGAAATAGGACCAATATCATCATGCAGAATACCAGAACGGAATATAGAAACCATATTTTTTGTAGATGTCATACGGTCGCAAAGCAAACTTAAATGATGATAATTAATATAAACATCACTAAATTCCATGACATCTACAAATTCATTATAGATGATTTGGCGAGCTGCTTCAATACCTAAAACATCAAACACTTCTTTAATATCATTACTGTATGTTCTGTTTACATCGATATAATCTAGTCCCATAACTTCCATTAAATTGGTTCCTGTCGTATCTAAAACCCACGTATCTTTACGAGTATATTTACCCTCATCTCTTACTACTGAGTTTTGTAATTTTCTTGGCATGACATTTCGAATTCCATTTACACCACGTAGAACAATATTGTTGAGTAGATTGTCTTGGAAATTACGCAACATGTAAATTTCATCTGATTGGTCCAAAGTGTCAGGTAATCCTTTTTGTTTCTTTGTTTTATTAAATATATTACTATTAAGACGAATTCTAAAAATCAAGTTGTTGGAATTATAATCCGAATATACACATGAAATATCGTTTCCATGACTATTGGTAATCGCAAAATGAATATCATCCATCGTAATATTCGTATCAAGTAATGTTTCTGGTGAAATTTCCAAGCGAATAATCCATTTAGATTTTTGCGTTAATGTATCAGTTTGTGTTCCTAGACATTCTCCAATCATTTCTTCAAATTCATAATATTGCTCCATTAATAGTTGGTCATCGACAATCGTAGTTGTTTTATCATTCGGGTCAAAACATATCTGTACGGATTTAATAACGTCTATCAACTTGGTGTGTTCCATCATAGTCGCATATTGTGTTGCTTTTTCTTGATTAACTTCATCTATGGGTTTCAAATGAATAGTAAGAGAAGGATTTTTCGGATTTTTCGTAAGACGGAGGATTTCTTCAATTCTTGGAACACCACGAGTAACATTCGATTTCGCAGCAACACCAGCTAAGTGAAATGTATTAAGAGTCAATTGTGTAGTAGGTTCACCCAAACTTTGTCCAGCAATAACGCCTACCATTTCGCCTGGATGAACAATCGCTTGTTTGTACTTCAAAACAATTGTTTCTAATAACAAAATCAAGGCTCTGCGATGAAATCGTTTATTAACCAGAAGGTCCTTAGGTGTTAAATAAAAGTAATAAAGGATTTCGAATAGCGACTTAGGTTGAACATAACGAATATTATTGAGTTTTTGGAAATATTCATCAATCAAGTCAAATGCTTCCAAAGGAGTAATATCAACTGTCGAATTGGAATTCAAATTTAGCTGACCTTGGACATTTGAAATGGCGTTTTGAATTGCTACTGGGAGTTTCACCGTATTTTCATCTTTGTTTTTGAAAACAGCTTCCACTAGATTTTTACGAGCATCAATCATCTTTTCAATATATATTTGACAGCGCTGCTTTGTATCAGCGACCTGTTTTCTTATTCTGGTAATAGTTCCCTTTGCGTATATATTTATTAGTTCAGTATGTTGGTCATTTACACCAACAATATCATAATGTAAATAAATGTCTTCAGTTGTCATTCCAACCAGAGGAATTGACTGATTTTCTACACGCGTAGAATCAAAACCATCATCTCCATAAGCAAATTGAATAATTTTTCCCTTGTTGTTTCGAACGGTCATATCATATTCGACCTTGAGGTCTTCTAATCCCTTGATTAATCGTCTCTGAATATAACCGGTCTGACTTGTCTTACATGCGGTATCGATAAGACCGATACGACCACCCATCGCATGGAAGAATAACTCGGGGGCGGTTAAACCAGAAATATATGAATTTTCGATGAAACCACGAGGAGAAGGCGAGTCATCGAATTTGCTGAAATGAGGAAGTGTTCTATTCTCAAATCCATAGGGAATTCGTTTGCCATCTACGTTGGTCTGCCCAAGACATGATATCATTTGTGAAATGTTAATGGGCGAACCCTTGGAACCAGAATTTACAATCATAACGAATCTATTTGTTTTACTAAGAGATTTACGACCAATCTTTCCTGCCTGATTCGTTGCATCATTCAGAATATTATTTATATCACTTTCGAATTTCATCATATTGGATGATGCTGTATTGTTTTCGAAAATTCCCAAATGTACACGATTAATTAATGATTGAACTTCTTGTTTTTGTGCGGTAATTACTTGTATAATAGAATCTTGTGTAGTTTTGTTAGCAATTAAATCACTAATACCAACACTAAATGAACTAGATTTCATGTATTCAGTTACAACATTCTGAATATCATCAATAAATTGAGCGGCTTGCATATGTCCATAATCGTTGCATATTCTGTGAATAATACCTTTTGTAGTAGATGCCAAAACGGATTTCTCAATTTGTCCACGCACATATTTTCCATTTCGAATTTCAAGCACGTTGTTAGATGTATTCGAATCTTCCTCGCCGTCCTCGAATAATTTTGTTTTATATTTTAGAGTAATAGGGGATAAAATCTGTGTTAGAATATCGAAATTTGAAATAGTCTCACCTGCTTCACGTAATGCGTTGACGTTTACTTTTGGGAACATCATAAGCAGATTCATGGCATCGCGGGGTGTGAATTTAATATTGGGTCTTGTAAACCGATAAGCTCCAAGTAGGGAATCTTGATAAATGCCAATAATAGGAGCGTTGGCAGAAGGACTTATCATTTGGTATGGTGTAGCAGCCAAATGTCGTAATTCAGTTTCCGCAAGAACATTCTGCGGCATGTGCATATTCATTTCGTCTCCATCAAACGTTTGCTGCATAAATGCTGTGGTTATTTACAAATTACCAAAACATTTATACAACACCCCCTAAGTTTCCCAAGGGGACGGACTGTACCTTAAGCAAACTCGGGATGGCTAGTCCGTCATCGTTCACCAACACCTCAGCAGTCTCTGAGAGGGTATCATGGTCTACCATATCGACTTTAGATACTCCACTGCGGATTGCCCATTTCATCCAAGGGATAGACATTTTGGAGTGTCTATTTGGATTCATCAATCACTTTTTTACCTTTGGGTTCGGCTATTAACCGAGTTCCTCCAAAATGTTTCCAAGTTGGAGTGGTAGTGATTGCTTTAGGGGTTTCCCGTCAACAAGGTGTTTTGCAAATAAATTAATAAAATTTTGAGGAAATTCTATATTTTTCTCTTCGTGGTATCTCTTTAAATATTCTAAATGTTGTTCAATCTGTGGCTTAATAATTTTCGCATTTTTTGATAGATTTTCTTTTGCTGATAATGGCATAGTATTTCTCCAATTAAACGCAAACATTTGTTCTTCTTTATCATCAAGATTAAACCTTGATAAAGGAATTACATGGTCGATGTGCCATATTTTTCCTCTGTTTTCAAGATTATAATTTGTGTTATATGTCAAAATCCATTGCAAATAGTCTTTTTGACTACATCCGAGATATTCAATAGTATGCAAATATTTTTCACAACCAAGTGCATACCATATCCTACAACGAACTGTTCTTTTGAATTTGGCAATCGGATCTTCGCGTTCGCATTCTTTGCATCGCAAACGATTATGACGAAATCTGTCTTGAGATTTAATTATAGAACACACACTACACTTTTTGTTGCCTTCTCCAATTTCTTCTAGTTTTATCTCTCGTCGCTCAATTACTTTGTTATGCTTAAAATCTGACGCTTGTTTGATAATCTTCTTACGTTGTTCTTCGTTAGAATGATATCTTTCCTTGCGTTTTTTGTTATTGCATTCCTTACATATTGTGCGACGTTTTATAAAACTAGTTAGAGATTTGGATATGGCACAAATTGTGCAGGTTTGAATGGTTTCATTATCGGTAATTAATGCCTTATATTTTTCTTTTTTTCTTGTATTACAGCAATCTTTGCAAACATTTCTGTTTTTAACGATTCTATCGAGCGATTTTTTTTCACCACATCTTGAACAAATTTTTTCGATGACAGTTAAAGGTTCTGTATCGGATACCATTTATTATAGAAAGAGATATTTCTTTTATATTATTTCCTCAAAATTAATTAATTTAATCACTAGGGAGTTTCACGCTTTTAACGCTCCCTGTTGCCGACTTTGATGTTTTATTTTAAAACCCCGCTGCATAAATGCAGCCAAAAAGTCCATCGGCGTTGTATGGTTTTGTGCAACCAACATTCATTCTAAAAGTATCACCTCGCTTCATAACCTTGACGATATGGCACATCATGGACATTCTATGAAGCGAAGGTTGTCTATTAAATAAAACCGCATCTCCATCCATCATATGACGATGAACGACATCGCCATTTTCCAGACGAATTGAACCACGGTCAACATATCTTAATGAAATATTTTCTCCATTTTTTCTCTCTAAAATCTTGGCTCCGGGATAAACATCCGGACCATTCTGAATCAATTTCATCAAGAAATCCCGGTTTTTATCATTCACCGTAATAGGTTTCGTAATATTCATAGCAATTTTTTTAGGAACGCCGAGCTGCCGGATTGATAGATTTGGGTCACCAGTAATAACTGTTCTGGCGCTAAAATCAACACGTTTTCCCATCAAATTACCACGAATTCTTCCACTTTTTGAGTTCAATCTGCCCATTATACATTGTAGAGGACGGCCAGAACGTTGTGCCATCGGAACTGCGCCTTTCACTTTATTATTTACAATCATAGCAACAAAATACTGTAGAACTGTAGTCAATCCCTCAATTACATTCTGTGAAGCATTATTCGCAATCTTGTCTGCTAAATCCTTGTTTGTTTTAATAATATTGCTGTATATATGAGTCAAGTCATCCTCACTACGTTGTTGTGCATCATGTTTTACCGATGGACGAACCGCAGGAGGAGGAACTGGTAAAACTTGACAAACCATCCATTCAGGACGAGACCAGGTTGGACTAAACCCCATAAAATTGATATCCTCATCGGAAATACGCTTGAATATTTTCAAAATAATCTCAGGAGTAAGACGCATATTTACTTTTTTAGAATCACTTTCATTTTCGGTTTCGATATTTTCCCAAATTGCCATAATAGTCGCCATTCCTTCCAATTTAATTTTATCGGGCTGTTTACATCCGCAACCATCTTCAATTGATTCTCCACAACGTTTTATTTTTGCAGTAGCAGTTGAAACATAATCCCATCTTTCCTCAGAATTCATAGATAAAATATGTTTATGATTGTTTTTATTAATGCGCAATTTACTACATTTAAAACACACACATTTAATGATTTTCATAATTTCTTTTATATGCTGTATAAAGAACACAGGGCGTGCCAATTCGATATGACCGAAATAACCAGGTGTATCAATATATGTAAAACCGTCGGTTGGGCAAATGATGCCAGGTTCTAAAACACCCATTCTAGGGTCGAATAGACCACCAACAACTGGTTTATTGTTTATATATGTATCACGCGAAGTAACTTCAACAACTGAATTTTTACGTATTTCATCAGGTGATAACATACTAAATTGAACACCAATTATTCTAGAGGGGGGTTTGTGTTCATTCATTTTCGTCTTTTGCGACATAATTAAATTCCCTATACTATTATGTATCATATTTTTTATATAGTTTGCATTTCAATTTTTTATAAACATACTTTTGTTATTAAATTTTTATATTTTTTTGGAAAAACATAAAAAATTGAATTCAATAATCCTTAAAATTATTAATTAAAATCCACTTAGAATTATATTTTCAATATTATTAAAACCATGCCATCCAAGATTGACCGCACAATTTCTCGTAAGAAACAAAACATGCGTGATAAAAAAAATAAACTCAAGAAAAATCATCAAGATTCAGATTCCGAATCAGAATATGACCCAGATTCTGATGAACAGTCTGAACCCGAAACCGAATCTAGTTATGAACCACCTAAATCTAAACGTAATAAACGACATATACGTGAAGAAGAAAGTGAAGAAGAATGGGAAGACTATGATGAGGATGACGAGGATGATGAAGAGGACGAGGAGGATGATGATGAGGATGACGAGGATGATGAAGATGACGAGGAGGATGATGATGAGGATGATGATGAGGATGACGAGGATGAGGATGACGAGGATGAAGTAGTAAATAAATTAGAACTACAAAAACTTCTTTCAAAAATGTTTCCGTCCAAGTATATTCAACAAAAGGTCGAGAATACGATGATGAATGCTATTGACCAAGAAATAAAAAATAAACCAAAGTCAAAAAAATCCAGCAAAAAAAATAAGAATAAAAAGCATACGGAAAAAGAAGGTTCTTACAAAAAGAAGTTGAGAAAAAATCGCCGAAGGAAGGAAGAGGAAGAAGATGACGAAGACGAAGAAATTGATTTGGAGGAAGATGACAAGGGTGTGTATAGCATTCTTTTCATGGGAGGTGGAGAAGAAGATGAAGACGAAGAATTCATCGAAGATGAAGAAGGCGTTGATGTTGATAGTGATGATGAACAAATGTTTATGAAAGAAACATATGAGAAGGTTGAGTTACCTGAAAAGACATCAGATGATAAGAAAAGCCAAAAAAAGAAGAACCGCTCTAAAAAGGAGGCCGAAAAAAAGAAAAAGGAAAAGAACGTTGAAGAACCAGAATTAACAGACGTTGAACAAGAATATCTGGAGTTGGTTGATACAAAGAAAACTCTATCACAACAATTACATAAACGCCCAAAAAGTAAGATTATCAGTAAAGCAATTCAAGAATGTAATGATTCTATCAAGAAACTTGTTAAAAAAGCCCGCACAAAAAATGCAAAAACATACCACGAACTAATTCATGGCGGCAAAAAACAAGCAAATGAGATAGACTATTTCAAGAAAAAACTTTCAAACAAGGAACAATTGCGTGTTATGAAAGACTTGAAAGAGATTAATAAACATATCAATATTGAAAAACCATACCGTCTTTCTCTTTTGGATTCAAAAATGCCCGCTAAATTCAAGGCTATTGCTCTACAGAAGCTGAACGTTTTGAAATCGATGGACCCCGGTGATAATGAATATTACAAAATTAAAAATTGGGTAGATACTTTTATGAAAGTACCTTTTGGTATGTATAAAGAAATATCTGTCAAAATGGATGATGGACCAGATGTATGTCATGAGTTTATGTTAAATGCTATGAATACACTAGACACTTGTGTTTATGGTCTAAATGACGCTAAGATACAGATTATGCAGATGATTGGACAGTGGATAGCGAATCCATCAGCGATGGGAACGGCTATAGCTATTAACGGCCCCCCTGGAACTGGCAAGTGTCATGGATATAATACACCAATATTAATGTATGACGGTTCAATTAAGATGGTTCAAGATATTATAGTTGGTGATAAAGTTATGGGAGATGATTCAACCCCAAGAAATGTTTTATCTCTAGGAAGAGGACAAGACCAAATGTATGAAATTATTTCAAATAAAGGCACAAGATATACGGCAAATTCTCAACATATTCTATGTTTGAAACCATCTGGTTTAAATCGCATAAAACCAATAAAAAATAGCGCTGGGGATATATGTTCTTACAAGAGTGTTTATTTCAATTTGAAAACCCATAAATTCAATAATAAAACTTTCAATAAAAAAGAAGAGGCTGAAAACTATTTGAATGAATTAATATCTATTCAAGAAACCGATATAATAGAGATTACTATTGAGGATTATTTTAAATTGCCACAACATATTCAAAGTAGATTAAAGGGGTTTTCTACAGGAGTTGATTTTGAGCCAAAACCGATATTATTTGATCCATATATTATTGGTGTTTGGTTGGGAGATGGTAATTCGAATAAACCAAATATAACTAATCAAGAATCGACTATCTTATCTTATATTCGAGATGAAATTAAAAAGGATAATTTGAAATTGAATTATATTTCAAAATATGATTATGCGATTGTTTCTGATGTAGAAAATCGTCCACATCCCGGAATCAGCAAGAAAACCGGTTTTGAATATGAAAATAAAAATGTTTTCTTAGAATCATTAAGACATTATAATTTAATAAACAATAAACATATTCCAAATGATTATAAGACAAATGACAGAAATGTTAGGTTGCAAGTATTAGCTGGTTTACTTGATACAGATGGTTGGTATGATACTAATAATAATTATTACGAGATCACACAAAAATCGAAACTTTTATCAGATGATATTGTTTTCTTGGCTAGATCTCTGGGATTTTGCGCAACTCAAACTGAATGTGATAAATACTGTATGTATAATGGTGAAAAACAATATGGAATTTATTATAGGGTTAATATTTATGGAGAGAATATAGATAAAATACCAACAAAATGTCCTAGAAAACAGGCTATAAATAAAATTAGACAAAAAGATGCGTTAGTTTCGGCAATTAATATAATTCCTATTGGATATGGTAATTATTATGGGTTTGAACTTGATAATAATCATCGTTATGTTCTTGGAAATTTTGTAGTAACACACAATACGAGCCTTATCAAAGACGGTATTAGTAAGATTCTTGGTAGAGAATTTGCTTTTATAGCTCTTGGCGGTGCTGGTGATAGCAGCTTTCTAGAAGGGCATTCATATACATATGAGGGAAGTAGCTGGGGTAAAATTGTGCAGATTATTATTGACAGCAAATGTATGAATCCAGTCATTTATTTCGATGAATTGGATAAAATTAGTGATACCCCGCGAGGTGAAGAAATTATAGGAATCTTGACACATCTTACAGACACATCTCAAAATTCGCAATTCCATGATAAGTATTTTTCGGAGATTGATTTTGACCTAAGTAAGTGCTTATTTATCTTTAGTTATAATGACGAATCCAAGGTCAACCCAATTTTGAAAGACAGAATGTATCGTATTAAAACCAAGGGATATGATACAAAGGAAAAAACGATTATAGCACGTAAATATTTATTGCCAAAAATTCGCGAACAAGTTAATTTCAACGAGGAAGAAATTACTATTCCTGATGAAACTATACAGTATATTATTTCAAATACCGCTTTAACGAATGAAGAAGCTGGTGTGAGAAATTTGAAGCGTTGTTTGGAGATTATTTATACAAAACTCAATTTGTTTCGTTTGGTAAAAGATAACACGAATATTTTCGGTAAGGATATCGATTTGAAGGTTAGTTTTCCATTTACGGTTACTAAAAAGGAGGTGGATATTTTGATTAAAAATGAAGAGAAACTTAACCAGAGTATGCTGGCCATGTATTGTTAGTCAGTTACAAAATATATTATAAAACTAAATAAATAAATAGCGACATGTAAATTATCGATATTTATTAATTTTTTTATGGAAGACAAAGATTCTGTTAAAAATGAATCGGTTGTTATTATGGCTAGAGCCAAATCTTATTTGGATGGTATTCCCGAAAGATTGCAAGATAATGAATATAAATTGATAGTTGAGGCGGTGAATGAATATTTAAAAAAGAATTGTCACCATAAAATAGTGATTGACTCTATTGACATAGGACCTGAACAAAGCAAAACTATTTTTTATTGCGAATGTTGTTATCAAACATTTGATTCATATACCTAAAATGTTTACACCATTAAAGATTTATAATGACTACTTTTTTACACATTTTTGAGTTTTTTTATTTCTCCTTTTGCCATTAGAACACCTTTTGGTTTTCCTTTTTTTTCGTTTTCTTAATAGTTCTTCCAATAATTTAATATCAGCTTTATCTTTTTCTCGCATCATCGTTTTTTTCCAACGAAGTAATGTGTTTTTATTAAAATATAAATGTTTATTCTCATCTCTATCTAGTCCATCGTGGTTTTGTAAATATCCTATACTAAAGGTTTCATTTGGGAAACCTTCATTTAAATCTTTCTTGAATATTTCAATAGAAAAATCGTTTGCATTTGGATCTACTTTTTTATATTCATCAGTCATGTCTAAAAAATAACGCATTTGTCCATTATAAGTTTGAATAATTCCAATTCCGTGATTTACTAATTTATTTAGTTTATCCCACTCATCAGATATCATATTCATATCTAAATCATTAATTTCACGATAATTCCTAATACAATAAGAGGCAATAATCATATATTTATTATTATCAATATCACAATAATCTAAAATAATCTTTAGAATATCTGATAATTTTTGATATTTTGTGGTATTTTCGTTATAAATGATTTCACTTATATTTTTTTTAATAGAAGACATAATATATATTATTGTGATATATATATTATAATATTAAATCATGTATAATAGTAGTAGTATAAACAAGAAAAGATATAAAAATAATACTATAATTTACTATATAAATGGGTTGTGACTATTATATTTTGAAACTTTTACATATCTATTATAATGACAAAGACTATTTAGAAGTTGAGTTAGATTTCAAAAAGGGGTATTTTACTGATGATGATTATGATGAAGACGAAGAACAAGAAGATTATGCGGAAAAAATGGGTGAATATATTAATTATATATTAACACCCAAAATGAAACCTATTATTATATACGTTAATGATATTTTCAGTAAATTGTCTTTTGAAATAAAATACAAAGCTCTCGTAGAAAACGAAATAGCGAAACATGGGAAGGAATGGTCTGAAATTACAAAAATCATAAAGGTTGAAGAAAGGCGCGATAGATAAAATGAATGGTCCAATAAATAATATAAAAATGCAAAATTATATTATTTAATAAAATGAATCGAGTTGAACAAATGACGACAATCCAAAAAACCGCATTAGAGTTATTTACCAGAAAAAACGCGGACTATGGTGATGCTTTCGCAAAATATGGAGTTATTGGTGTATTAATGCGAATAGAAGATAAAATACAACGTTCTTTGTCTATTACAAAGAATGGTGTTAATTTAGTAAATGATGAAGGAATTCGCGATACTCTATTAGACTTACATAATTATGCTGCTATGGCATTAATGTTATTAGATGAGAACGATGCATAAAATTAATTAGACCCAATCTCCGCGGGTGCTCCAGTCTGATTTCCGCCACGAGTCTGTAATAATTTCATTTGTTCGGGAGTTAAGATAAGGCTTCCTTTCGAATTAGAAAGCTCAGAACTAGAACCGAATGCAGCAGGAGAACCGGGAGCACCTGAAAATGAGTCTAGTTTCTTATCAGCAGAATATGGTTTGCAGAATAATCCATCAAATCCGTATACTTTTTTACATTCACCTACATCTCCATTAATTAAATAAGATGATTTATCGTCTTCCACTAATGGAATATTTGTATTGCTTGAATAACCTAACAAATCAAATCCTTCATAAGCATATTCTTTTGTAAAGATATTGTTAGAAGAATACGGTAATACAGTTTTAGCAAAACTTAGTGAAAAAAGGACTATTGCAAATAAGAATAAAAATAAACAAGTACGACTACACTTCATTTATAAATATTTATTAGATAAAAATATAGAATTTATGTCTTTCTTCTAAATATAGTTTCAAACCAAATCAACATAAATAAATTGTTATTTATATTTACATATTTACAGAATGGCAAATATGAATAATAATGAACGTCTTAATTTGAAACGATTGATTGACGAAATGGATGCTGACAATAATACTGAGAATATTCGTAAATTAAAGCACAGCGTTCTTATACGCGATGACGTTCGTAAAATAGAGAATTTAAAGACAAAAAACGCATTATTAAAAAGCACGGAGCCTGATAAATTCAAGGAATTATGTGAAACCGAATGTACATTCTTATTTAACAACTATACCGACATTTTTAATAAATTAATAAAAGATGAATTAGACCTTACTATTATGACGAAGTTATTAACTGTTTTAAAATTAATTGAAGATGGTAAAGTTGACCAACATGAGGGCTCTGTTATGGTTGGAAAAATATTAAAGGAGTTATATATTGATAGTGCAACTAAGCGCGCAGATAATATAGATAAAGAATATGAATCCCAAAAAATAAAGCCTCTCGAAGGTAAGAAAATCTCATGGTCAGAATATAAAAAGATGAATCAATAAAAGAACATAAAAAGAGTTTCACTAAAATACTAAATAATCTCGATGAGTTATTTGCCCGACCCTATAGTACAGTCTGTATATGCCAATTTGAAAAATGCTACTCCAAATTCTGCTATTAATTTCGCAATTCTGAAAATAGCGGTTTCCGACCCTGTTTTAAAGAAGGAATATGAGAAAAGAGGCGGAGACCATAATAAAAAATTCTTAACAAATTTATTCATGGATGCGGGTTTTGATTTGATTGTTCCATCAGAGGTCGTTTTTAATCGAGATGTCGACTCAAAATTTATTGACATGGGAATCAAAACTGAGATGTTGTATTGCGATGTTAGTAGAGATGTTGTTATCAGTACTGGATATTACGTTTATCCTAGGTCGAGTATTTCTAAAACCCCCCTTATGTTGGCAAATCATGTTGGAATTGTCGATTCGGGATATCGAGGTTCTTTGATTGGAGCATTTCGAATGTTGCTTCCACTTGATTCGACTGAGGATGAAAGTTACACAGTAGAAAAATATACTCGTCTATTACAAATTTGCCACCCATCTTTATGCCCAGTCTTTGTTGTTTTTGTAGACGAAGAACAATTATCCTCAACTGAAAGAGGTGCTGGTGGATTTGGTTCTACCGGCGTTTAAAGAATATTCGACAAATTGTGTAAAAATGGATAGACCTTAAACTGTATAGACCTTAAAAATATGGAGATATATAAAATAAACCTTATTTTATATACTAGTTTCACCTTAATATGTGTGATATTCTTTTAGACGATATTGAACATGATATAGATTATGTAAAAATATACAAAGGTAAATATTTTAATAAAAATCACTCGAATAAATATCAGAAGGTATTAGTTTTTGACTTAGATGAGACGTTAGGTTCATTCATAGATTTAGAAATATTGTGGCGCGCAATTAATAAATACAATAATACTATTGAGTTTTCAGATTTATTAGACTTATATCCTGAATTCTTGCGGTATGGTATTATACCCATATTAGAATATTTAAACAAGAAGAAGAAAAACGGGTGTTGCAATAAAGTGTATATTTATACAAATAATCAGTGTCCCGATGATTGGACAAATCAAATTGCAAATTATTTCAACAAAAAACTTTTATCAAATAATGATATTTTCGATAGAGTTATATGTGCCTTTAAAATAAATAACAAACAAATAGAATTATCGAGAACTACACATGATAAAACGCATAATGATTTTATAAATTGCACACTTTTGCCACCCACAACCGAAATTTGTTTTGTTGATAATTCTTATTTTTCAGAAATGCGAAGAGAACGCGTTTATTATATTCGCCCAAAATCGTATTATCATCATTTAAATACACCAGAAATTATTGATAGATTTGTCAAATCTGGACTAAGTTCTCAAATTACAGATAAAATAATTGATTTGAAACAATCTTTGTTTCTGTTTTTTAAAAATTCAGGCCGATATTTACAGAGAAATACTACATTTAAAGAATTAGAGACCGACCTTTATGTTGCTCAAAAAATGATGTATCATATAAAAGAATTTTTCTTTTTAACTCAATCAAGACGTTCTCGAACTCACAAAGTGAAAATAAGATTGGGTAGATTTACAAGAAAAAAATAAAGATTATTAGTATAATATGGAACCCGTTGTTGTTTGCCCACATTGCAATAATCCAATTATTATAGAAAAAATCAATTGTGGTATATTTAGACATGGCATGTTGAAGGAAAATAATGAGCAAATAAATCCACATTTACCTAAAAAAGAGTGTGATGAATTGGTGAAACAAGATTTAATATATGGATGTGGGAAACCATTCCAAATAGTAATAGAGAATGAAGTTTTAACTGTAAAAATATGTGATTATATTTGATTATGTTTTAGACATATGTTCATAGGCCATTAAAATGAGTTGTTCTTCTACTGATAATTTTTGAAATATAAGACAATTGTCAAATTTGATTTGAGTAAATCGGCGTTTTGAATTCATAGTTAATACATGTGTTCCATTATCTAGGAATTTGATATCTACTACTATTCCGCCATTCGTTAGTTGCCTATTTCCATTTCTCGTCCAGCGTATATATTTTCCTTTATGTAATTCATGTATTTCATCAACATAACGATACCCAATTAGCTTTTCGCACATTTCTTGTGTGATTGTTTCAGATAAGTTCAAATCATTTATTTTATTAAAAATATCGGTATTAACATCAATCATAGTTTTGTTCTCTAAATAATCATTTTTGTCTTTTTCTATAGAACTCAATAATTTCTCTATGTCGATAGTTGAGAACAACGTTGGGTCATTTCTAGCTGTTTCGAATATTTCATTCACATTTAAATCCATTCTATAAATATATATCAAACTTATATATTTATATGTATTCTAATAAATTTGTTCCATAACTCTTAATGTATTCTACTACACCTAAATTGAATAGTAAAAAGGCGGCACTACTGAAAATAATCTTAGCGTCATATTCTCTTAATTCGTGTTTTCGAAATGGATGAAAGCGGAACATTAAAAAGATACAAATAAACAATTGTATAAAAATGTTAAATAACCGGAAATAAATAGAATTCATAGATAAAACACCCACCAAGACTAGAACATATAATATATGTAAGGCAAGAATTGTATAAACATAATAATGTCCGCTATAATGTAATGCGTCATCTATTTTATTTTGTATTTTTTTTAGAAAATTCATTAAGTATAGATTGTTATTAGATAAAGTTCTCAATAAAGGGAAATAAACGCAATCGTATAAAAAATATAGAATGATGGAGAACCAAATAATCGCAAAAAAATATAGAATCCAAGAAAAGATAGGCGAAGGCAACTTTGGAATGGTTTTCTCAGGATTTCACGAAAAAACAAGAGAACCTGTGGCGATTAAAATCGAAGATTCGAGAACCCCTGCCAAATTATTAAAAAATGAAGCATCTTTAATGAAATATCTTTATGACCACGGTTGTCGCAATATACCAATTGTATATTGGTATGGTTTATATAAGGGTTCTATGGGTTTGGTTATGTCTCTTTATGAATGTTCTCTACATGATTATTTAAAAACAAAGGACCTGCCGCAAAATAAAGTAAATTCTATAATGGCTTACGCAATTACTATTTTAGAGTCAATTCACAACCAATTTGTTATTCATCGTGATATAAAACCGCAGAATTTTATGCTCAAGGAGGGCGAGCTTTATTTGATTGATTTTGGTATGTCAACCTTTTATATTCATGATAAGGGAGAACATTTGGAAGACCCAGGCAAAATAAATGAACATATAATTGGTAGCCCCAAATATGTAAGTTATAATATTCATGAAGGGAATGTCGTTTCGAGACGCGATGATTTAATTTCGTTAGGTTATATGTTTCTTTTTTTGTATTATAGAGAACTTCCTTGGGATAATTTGAAAAATGATGGTGAAAAGGACGAATTTTTAGATGAATCCCATGTTCTCCATTTTAAAAATAAACAACGTTGTGAATTAAAAAAACTTGAAATTATTGAGTCTAGTTACCGTGAAATAAATCAAAGTATATTAAAATATTTGAATTATTGCTATGGACTAAAATATAAAGATAAACCAAATTATCGCGCTATAATACTATTATTTAGTGTATAGGAGAAGGCATATGTGGGGTGGTTGGTGAGTCAGCAGGAGATACAGATGGAGTTCCAGAAGTATGTTTTTTTGAATCTTCCTCTTTCTTTTTATCTTCTAGACCTTCTTGTGTTGGTAAAGTTGCAGCATTATTGCTGACCAAAAATGTGTAACTACCCAAAAAAAGGGAAATTAAAATTGCCATTACAAGCAAAATATTTGACATAGTTTTTGCGCTAATTCCTAAACCTTTCATTATATATAATATTTATAAAATTATTATTTGGAAACTATATAAAAGCAAGTCATAATATAATGTATATCTTAGCAGGATATATAATGAGTTCTACTGACGAAGTCGCACAAACACAGTCCGCCAGATTGGTTGGTCAAGTTAAGTGGTTTAATAACAAGGCTGGTTATGGCTTTATTACTGTAAGTGATGGAGAGCATTCTGGCAAGGACATTTTTGTTCATTTTAGTACGGTGCGCGTAACTAATTCTCAATACAAGTATTTGATTCAGGGAGAGTATGTTGAGTTTACTCTAATCAAGTCTACTTCTGATACTCACGAGTTCCAGGCAACGGATGTTTCTGGAATTAGGGGTGGTCTATTGATGTGCGAGACTCGCAGAAATAACCGCCCTCCTCAATCAGATGATTCTGCTCCTCGTCGTCCTCGCGAGTTTTCTAGACCCCAACGTCAAGAAGCTGCTCCTCCTGTGGATGAAGGTGCAGGAGAGTTCACTCAAGTTAGACGAAGAAGAGTTGCTGCTGGCGGTCCTAGAAAGTCTGCGCCTAAGAAGACTGTCCCCAAGCCTGCTGATGCTTAAAAAATAATATATATTATAATTATTAAGGCGTATCGTTAGGTTTGTATACATTTGGATAGAAATCTACGGAAGACACATATCCTATTCGTAGATAAATACATTTATCCACGAATAGAGATTAATCCTTTTTATATAATAATAAAAATTCAAATACTTTTTATTATTTATCAAATTACTAATCCTCTAAAATATTAATAGTTGGTTTACGACCAGGTTGACGTTGATTAGCTGCTGTTTGTTCAACCAATTTTCCAATAACACAAATATATGGGTCATTTAATTCAAAACGCACACCAATAACACGAATAGTTATCTTCATATTTTCCTTTATTTCAGAAAACTGTCTATCAGTATAATGATGGTCGCGAGCTACAAACACAGTAATAGGAACTACACCATTTTTATCTACTACCTCTGCATGTACCCCTGCCTTAGTAATGGTTTTAGTATCGCATTCAATCAGCATTCCTTCCACAGGATGACAAACCATACATTCAAACACAGTTTGGAACTCTACCTTTTCATTATTAACAGTTCCGCTAGAATAACTAATAACTGAAATAGAACCTGGGCGAATAAATCCCTCTGCAATACACCTACCTTCCGTTTTTTTCGATATCATACGCTCTAAATTTTGTTTTATATTTTTCCCTACCTCGGTTATAGATAAGACAACCTTCATATTCAATAAAGATTTAATATAAACACCATATATTTGACGTTTTTGGTCTTCCATATTGATATAATGACACAAAATAACTTTTTATGTCATTTCTATTTTATTTCAAAATAGGTTCAATTTTTCGTCTATCCGACTATTCTGTTTTATAATTAATTATACCATTTAATATTGATTCTTCATTATCAAAAAACCATATCTTTCCCTTGTATTCAATTTCATTATAATAACGCAATAATATTTCTAAAATAACACACAGCCCAGCTTTATATATACCGTTTTCAACAGGTTTTTCCATTTCAATTCCACGTTTAATTATAATTTCATAACTCTTGTTTTTAATAAATTCATTCGAATAAACCGGCTCATCTAATAACATATTAATACGGTCAATAATGTCTTTTTTACCTAATGAATTGCAATAAACACCCTTGTTGTTCCACTTTCCGGATAACATTTTTGTTTTGAATACCGTTTCTCCAGTTTTGAAAACACTCATAAAGCCGATAATGTTATTTATTTTTGTTTTCTTTACTATAAATTTCTGTATATCGGTTGTAAAATTAGTATATTCAAAATCGTCGATTTCCCTCCAAACTAATGCGTTCTCAGGTTCTTGAATTAAAATTTTCCATGTGGTTTGTTCATCGTGTTTTACTAAAACAATTCCGGTATAATCGCGATATGATACCAACTTTTCATCGAAATAATCCTTTATTAATTTTTCTATATTAATAGAATCCAATTCACTCTCAATTACCTTTTCAGCCTTTTTTACTTTATATATATTTCTTACGAGAACCATCTTTTCTTGGAAAGAAAGAGCATCTAAATTATGATAAACAATATATTTTGTTATTAATTCTTCTGGTATGCCATGATACTTATGAAGTTTATCGAACACATTATTAACGTGTTTATACCAATCAACTTCTCCAGATTCAATTATGACATTCTGTTCGACTAAAGCATGTCTCATATTTACTTTCATCAGTTCAATTATTTCATTATATTTTTCTATGATATTAGCTTCTAACACCGAAACGTCAGAGTTTTCTGTTTCGACGAATGCTTCACCGTAATCCTTCACCAATTCTTCTTTTTGTATTTTCTTGGGCAACTCCAATTCAATAGAAGTTGGTTTATATTCAAGAGGAACTGAACGTTCAAATATAGAGGCATTTTCATCCGTAATTTCTATAGGTTGAAATGCGTAAAAATCATCGCGATTAGTTAAATAACCACGTCTACCATATTTGTCTAATATATAATCATTTTTGTTATCTACAAATCTGGTAAGAACAAAGTCAATCTGTTCTGTAGGATATACTTTTACTATATTTATTAGTTTTATGAGGTCATCACGTTTATAAAATGCTTGTTCTCTAAATAATTGGCGCAATCGTTTAGCAATCATAGGATAATTCATACGAATAAAATCCTCGTTATATGTAGTTTTAATAATATCACCTTCATTAATTGTGCTTGTTGAACTACTGCAGGTAAAACTGCAATTGTCCATATAATCACATACATCTGTGAATGGTTTATCTCCTATTTTAAATTCAACATCTTTTTTACTAGATAAATTAATAATAACCTTTTGATTTTGGGTCAATTCATTAAGTTTATCGACAGTAAAATTCGTTTGACTGATATTCAATAAACAATCTACAGCTACTTCTTTTAACAATCTTGTTATTTTTCCAATTTGAATAGCCTTTTTTTCAGCATATCGATAAACATATAAATCGGCTGGTTCCTCGCGATTATTATTGGTAGTTTCGTTTATTATTTCACCTGTAGTTATATCAGTAGTTGGCTCTTCAATTGAAGTTTCTTCCACAGATTGTTCAGATTCTGCACTAGGCAGTTCTTGTTGAGATGGGTATTCGCTAGTTGATTCTTCACCAGTTTGTTCTGATTCTACACTTGGTACTTCTTGACCAGTTTGTTCTGATTCTACACTAGGTTCTTCTTCAATAGTTTGTTTTGATTCTACACCGGATTCTTCTTCTTGAGATGGGTGTTCGCTAGTTGATTCTTCAACAGTTTGTTCTGATTCCACAATCGGTGCATCTTCAACAGTTTGTTC